>SWCE01002106.1_pt1 | contig 79275 bp, 90 predicted proteins | sample 4690061 | NCBI WGS metagenome assembly SWCE01 (sample SAMN10267279, study PRJNA491770) | bioreactor metagenome | isolation source: DHS bioreactor inoculated with subseafloor sediment | place: Japan: off Shimokita Peninsula | collected 2012-10
CCAAACCGTCAGGCAGGCAACTGTAGCCCAGTTAACGTGACAACACCATATTTCTAACCTCCGTCGATAATATAATATTTGATTATAGATAGCGCAATAATTGGCATTTGACTAAGCGTTATCATGTTGAAATATTATGCATATAGGCGGCATGAAGGCAGCCAGGGCTGAGGTGTGGAGCCGGACGTAGCTGCAGTGCCTAACACCGAATCCTGCCTACAGCGCGACCTGTAGTTGGCACGATTCCATGAATGCAGGAGCAAGACGATGATCACACGTCGAGACAGAACACCAATCATGCATCGGTCAGTTGAATATGCTGATGTGATTTACTTCGGTGGCGTGCTGGCCGATGAACTCAAGGGCGCCTCGATGCGGGCCCAAACGACGCAAGTTTGTGCCAAGCTCGACAAATTCCTCGCAGAAGCGGGAACCGACAAGACGAAACTAATTTCCGCGACCTTGTTCATCACTGACATGAACCTGAAGCAAGAGATGAACGACGTCTGGACTTCTTGGCTCGACGCACAGGATTTGCCCGCGCGTGCGACGATAGGGGTTTCAGATCTTGGCCAGGACGTCCTGATCGAAATCGTCGTTACCGCAGCAAGGTAAGGCACGCCGAATTTTATCACCTACCGCGAAACGGTGGCTAGGCAGCGAGAGACTGTCGGCTCCGCGGGAGCATCCTATGTCTGAGAACCACAAAAAAGTAGGCATCGCTGGAGCCGGAATCGTCGGCGTATGCACGGCGCTGATGCTTCAGCGCCGCGGATTCAAAGTCACCTTGATTGACCCGAACCCTCCTGGCGAAGGTGCATCGTTTGGGAATGCCGGATGCTTCAACGGCTCATCCGTCGTCCCTATGTCCATGCCGGGAAACTTGACGAGCGTGCCGAAGTGGCTCCTTGACCCGATGGGGCCGTTGTCAATCCGGTTCAGCTATTTTCCAACCATCATGCCCTGGTTGATTCGCTTTCTGTTAGCCGGAAGACCAAACAAGGTGAAGGAGCAGGCGAAAGCACTCCGCAATCTCATCAAGTCCACGGTGCCTCTGATCAAGTCATTGGCGGAGGAGGCTGATGCGAGCCATCTGATCCGCCATGAAGGTCATCTGACCGTATATCGTGGAGAAGCAGACTTCGCCAAGGACCGCGGAGGTTGGGAACTGCGGCGTCTCAACGGTGTTCGCACGCAGATCCTCAGCGCCGATGCGTTGCGGGATTTCGATCCGAACTTGTCGCATGCGTTTACCAAGGGCATTCTTATAGAAGAGAACGGTCACACGATTAATCCGCAAGGGCTCGTGACCCTCTTGTTTCGGCGTTTTATCGCGAACGGTGGCGAATTCGTATCTGCGCGTGTCATCGGCTTTGAGACTGAAGGTAGGGCGCTTAAAGGCATTACAACCACGAACGGCGTTCTGGCCGTTGATGCAGCGGTTGTCGCAGCCGGCGCACACTCGAAATCACTTGCTAATTCGCTAGGCGATGACATCCCGCTCGATACCGAACGTGGATATCATATCGTCATCGCGAATCCGGAAGCCGCTCCACGCATTCCGACGACCGATGCGTCAGGAAAATTCATCGCGACACCTATGGAAATGGGGCTTCGCGTGGCGGGTACGGTTGAGTTCGCTGGGCTCACAGCCGCTCCTAACTGGAAACGTGCGCATGTGCTCTATACGCACGCTCGAAAACTTCTTCCAGCCCTCGCGCCTGCGAGTTCTGAAGAACGATATTCCAAATGGATGGGGTTCCGGCCGAGCATCCCGGATTCGCTCCCCGTGATTGGCCGGGCAACCCGGACACCCGACGTAATCTATGCTTTCGGCCATGGTCATCTCGGCATGACAGGGGCGCCGATGACCGCAACGCTCGTCTCAGAGCTCCTCGCAGGCGAAAAGACCTCAATCGACATTTCGCCCTTCGCACCAAACCGCTTTGGTATTGGCAAATCCAAGCAAACGGGTCCGGCAAGTTAAGTACTTACGCGGTCGTGAGTACAGCGCAGAGCCGGTGTCAAGATCAATCTGCACCTCGCAATCACCTCGGAGACGCGAAATGGCGCAAATAGAACACATATTAACGAGTCACGCCCCGAAGCCTTTGGGTCACTACAGTCAGGCGGCCCGAGCGGGTGGATTCATTCATGTTTCCGGTCAGCTTCCGATCAAACCAGAAGGCCAGTCGGAGCAATCTGACGATCTCTTCGATAACCAGGCCAGTCTCGTTCTCCGGAATTTGCTGGCCGTACTCGAGGCGGCTGGTGCGACGCCTTCTCATGTCGTGAAAGTCACAGCTTACATCGTCGGCGTCGAGCATTGGAGCAGCTTCAACGCAGCATATGCCAAGGCGTTCGGTGAAGCGCGTCCTGCCCGGTCGGTCGTTCCAGTGCCGGCGCTTCATCATGGATACCTCATCGAACTTGATGCTGTTGCTCTCGATCCGAGCGATACCGATCGAGGCGCCGCAGCGATTACAGCGTAAGGAGCGCGCTTGGATATGTACATTCCGAATCTTACCGACGTGCTTGCAGCACGAGCCTTAATCGAACCCCATATTCATCGCACACCCGTTCTCACATCGACATTCATCAATGGACTTGCTGGCGCCGAACTCTTCTTCAAGTGCGAGAACCTTCAGAAGGCTGGGGCCTTCAAAGCGCGCGGCGCGTCGAACGCGGTGTTTGGCCTGAACGACGAGCAGGCGAAGAAGGGTGTTGCAACGCACTCGTCCGGCAATCACGGAACCTGCCTTTCCTATGCAGCTGGTCGGCGCGGCATTCCCTGCACCGTAGTGATGCCGCGCACCGCGCCGCAGGCTAAGAAGGATGCGGTCCGGGGCTACGGCGGTCGTGTCGTCGAATGCGAGCCGTCAACCTCGTCGCGTGAGGCCGTCTTTGCCGAGGTTGTTGCCGAGACCGGCGCGGAATTCGTGCATCCCTATAACGACCATCGTGTCATCGCCGGGCAGGCGACCTGCTCTGCCGAGTTGATCGAGCAGGTCGACGGTCTCGACGCCGTGGTCGCGCCGATTGGCGGCGGCGGCATGGTGTCGGGAAGCTGCCTGACGCTCTCCAATCTCGCGCCCGGCGTAAAGATCTACGCCGCCGAGCCCGAGCAGGCCGACGACGCCTACCGTAGCTTCAAGGCCGGCCGCATCATCGCCGACGACGCGCCAGAAACGGTCGCCGACGGCCTGAAAGTGCCGCTGAAGGAACTGACCTGGCATTTCGTGAAGAACAACGTCACCGACATCCTGACGGCTTCCGAGCAGGAGATCGTCGACGCGATGAAGCTGATCTGGAAGCGCATGAAGATCGTGATGGAGCCGTCCAGCGCCGTGCCGCTGGCGACCATCCTGAAGAACCCTGATGTCTTTGCCGGCAAGCGCGTCGGCGTGATCGTGACGGGCGGCAATGTGGATCTCGACAAATTACCGTGGAACTGAGGAGAAGAGCATGAACGCGACGACTCAAACTGAACAACTCGACGTCGGTTTCGACGTGCCGGCGGTCCCCGGCATGGACGAATCCCAGATCCAGACGCCCTGCCTGATCCTCGACCTCGACGCGCTGGAGCGCAATATCCGCAAGATGGGCGATTACGCCAAGGCGAACGGTATGCGCCATCGCAGCCACGGCAAGATGCATAAGTCGGTTGACGTGCAGAAACTGCAGGAGAGGCTCGGCGGCTCGGTCGGCGTCTGCTGCCAGAAGGTCAGCGAGGCGGAAGTCTTCGTGCGCGGCGGCATCAAGGACGTGCTGGTGTCGAACCAGGTGCGCGACCCGGCCAAGATTGACCGGCTGGCCCGCCTGCCCAAGCTCGGCTCGCGCATCATCGTCTGCGTCGATGACGTTGCCAACATCGCTGACCTGTCTGCTGCCGCCGAAAAGCACGGCACGCAGCTCGAAATCTTCGTGGAGATCGACTGCGGCGCCGGCCGCTGCGGCGTCACCTCGACCGACGCCGTCGTGAAGATCGCCCAGGCCGCCGACGCGGCGCCGGGCCTCAAGTTCACCGGCATCCAGGCCTACCAGGGCGCGATGCAGCACATCGACAGCTATGAGGCGCGTAAGGAGAAGCTCGACGCGGCGATCGCCATGGTCAAGGACGCCGTCGAGGGCCTGAAGGCTGTCGGGCTGGAGCCGGAACTGGTTTCCGGCGGCGGCACCGGCTCCTATTATTTCGAGACGGGCTCGGGCGTCTATAACGAGCTGCAATGCGGCTCCTACGCCTTCATGGACGCTGACTACGGCCGCATCCTCGATAAGGATGGCCACCGCATCGACAAGGGCGAATGGGAGAACGCGCTGTTCATCCTGACCAGCGTGATGAGCCACGCCAAGCCCGACCGCGCCATCTGCGACGCCGGCCTCAAGGCGCAATCGGTCGACAGCGGCCTGCCCTTCATCTACGGCCGCGACGACGTGAAATACATCAAGTGCAGCGACGAGCACGGTGTGATCGATGACCCCAAGGGCGTGCTGAAGGTCAACGACAAGCTCAGGCTGGTGCCCGGCCATTGCGATCCGACCTGCAACGTCCATGACTGGTATGTCGGGGTGCGCAACGGTAAGGTCGAGACGGTCTGGCCGGTGTCGGCACGCGGCAAGGCGTATTGAGAACGTACCTGCGAAGCGCAACTGGGCGCTCCGGTGTTATTCTTGGAGGAGTCAATCCATGATCATCGTACCGGAGCGTCTGATCTCCGACCTCATGAGCGAGGCCGCTGTCTTTGAAGCCATCGAAAGCGTCTTCGCTGCCATGGCGCGAGACGAGGCCCGTAACTTCCCCGTCATCCGAGAGGCGATCGGCTATGCCGACGCGCTCTACGGCTTCAAGGCTGGCTTCGACAGTGCGGGGCTCGTCCTTGGGGTCAAGGCGGGCGGCTACTGGCCGGGCAACATGGCGAAGGGCTTGACCAACCACCAGTCCACGGTGCTGCTGTTCGACCCGGACACCGGCCGGATCAAGGCGGCGGTCGGCGGTAACCTGCTGACCGCGCTGCGCACGGCCGCCGCCTCGGCGGTGTCGATCAAGCATCTGGCCCGCCCCGACGCCCGCGTGCTCGGCATGGTCGGGGCCGGTCACCAGTCCGCCTTCCAGATGCGCGCCGCAGTGCGGGCGCGCAAATTCGACAAGGTGGTTGGTTGGAACTTGCACCCCGAAATGCTGTCGCGGCTGGCCGACACGGCGGTCGAACTCGGCCTGCCTTTCGAGGTGGTCGACCTGCCACAACTCGGGGCACAGGCCGATGTCATCATCACGATCACATCCAGCTTCGCACCGATTCTTCTTTCCGGGCATATTCGCCCAGGAACCCATCTCGCTTGCATGGGGACCGACACTAAAGGGAAGCAGGAAGTAGAGGCGGCTCTTTTCCCACGCGCTCGGCTCTTTGCCGATGAGGTTGAACAGTCCGTCACCATCGGTGAGGCGCAGCACGCGGTGGCGCAGGGATTGATCGCGACCGGCGACATCACGCCGCTCGGCGCGGTGATCGCCGGCCTGGCGCCGGGGCGGACCTCGCCGGAGGAGATCACGTTGTTCGACGGCACGGGCGTTGGCCTCCAGGATCTCGCGGTGGCGTCAGTTGCGGTGGATATTGCTCGGGCGCGAGGGCTCGCCCTGGAAGTGGAGCTTTAGTTCTGCGCGCGATTGACATTGAGGGAGATTGCTTGACGTCGGACTTGGATTGCCAGATCAGCCCGCACTCTGTAGTGACCGCGCTGAAGAATGTGCCCCCAAACCCATTTTCGCGATATCAGTCGTTCATGACGATGAGGATAACATACGGCTAGGCAAGCTTTGCTGAAGTCGATCGCTCCGAAAGAAAATTTCGAAAGCTTTTTCGAAACTCGACTATAAACTCGTTCGTAATCGAAGACGCTTTTATGTGCGTCGGTAGCACGATTGTCCAATTGATAGAGATTGGCGGATCGATTGGCCGAACTACCAAAGATGAAGAATATCTATCGGCAGTAAACGGATCGACGATCGAAACGCCGAATCCTGCTGAAACCATACCACAAACAATCATGGAGAGTGGAGTTTCAGCCTTAATACGTCTGATTATTCCTCGCTCGCGCATTATGGCATCGACCATGACATGCATTACCGACGGCTGTATGAGTGAGATGAAATCCTCATTGTCAAAGTCCTCGGGAACGATTCGCTCGCGTTCCACGAGCCGGTGTTGGAGAGGGAGCACCGCTACCATATCGCAGGGTGGCAGTTCTTCGATGGTGACGTTGGTGAGTTGCGTGTTCTCGACGATTCCGAGATCACAATGGCCGGTGCTGATCCATTCGAGGACGAAATGAGAATTCATGCCGTGAAGCGACATATTTAACGATGGCCTTTTGGCAAGAAAACCTGCGGCAAAGGCCGGCAGGAACCCGTTTGCTAGTCCCGGCAGTGCCGCGATGCGCAGAGAACCTCCTCGTCTTTCTCTCAAATCGCGCGCCAAGCCGGCGATACGCTCAAGTCCAACAAATGAGCGGTCGATCTCGCGATAGAGTGCCATCGCGTCGCCGGTTGCAACAAGTCGACCTCCAGAGCGTTCGAACAAATTCAAGCGCGTCTCGTATTCCAAATCTTTCACGAGCCGACTGACCGCAGGTTGAGTGATTCCGAGAATGTCCGCCGCAGTCGACACTGAACCGCTGATGATGACCGCGCGGAACGCCTCCACCTGCCTATGCTTCAGCATAATCTTCTCCATCATATAATATTTGCACATAGATCGGCCGCTATAATGCATTTGACCGGCAGTCACCTATCGCATTTATTATACCCTCTAGGAAGAGGCAGCGACGGTCAAAATGGTTTGCGTGAACGTCACATGCGACTGACCGTGTTGTGAGGCGGTGTGTCGTGGCCGGTGCCTTTTCTGTTTGGGAGCAGTCGCAAGGCAACGTACCAATTGGATATTGAACATCCGCCACATGGGTCTGCAACGCGACCAAGAAACCAGCAGCCAGCTATCTCTTTCTAATTGCAACCTCTGGAGGAATACGATGTTGAAGAAACTTTGTGCTTTTGCAGTCGTCATGACAGCAATGTGTGGTGGTGCGTCGGCAGATGATCTCACCGGAACGCTGAAAAAGATCAAGGACACAGGAGTGATCACGGTCGGCTACCGCGACTCGTCCGTGCCCTTCTCATATCTCGACGACAAGCAGCAGCCGGTCGGTTATGCTGTTGATATCTGCCTGAAGGTCGTCGACGCCGTCAAAGAGCGGCTCAAGCTTGATAAGCTTGAGGTGCGATTTAACCCCGTTACTTCGGCAACGCGCATCCCGTTGATCGCAAACGGGACCGTTGATCTCGAGTGCGGCTCAACCTTCAATACTGCAGAGCGCCAGAAGCAGGTGGCGTTCAGCAATACATACTTTCTGACTGCAAACAGGTTCGTTGCCAAGAAATCGAGCAATCTCAGCTCGATTGCCGACCTCAAAGGCCAGTCAGTCGTGTCGACATCCGGAACGGTCAATATCCAAGAGCTGAACGAAGTGAATACGGCGCAGCAACTCGGCATGAACATCATTGCCGCAAACGACCATGCGGAAGCGTTCCTTATGGTCGAAACGGGTCGTGCGGCAGCATTCGTGATGGACGACATTCTGCTGGCCTCGCTCGTTGCCGGGTCGCGCGATCCGTCCGGCTATGCAATCTCGCAGGAGGCATTTTCCAATCCCCAACCCTATGCAATCATGCTCCGTCGCGACGATGCGGAGTTCAAGGAACTCGTAGATGACGCGACCGCCGCGCTCTACAAGAGCCCGGAGATGCTGGATATCTACAACAAGTGGTTCAACCAGGCCATCCCGCCCCGCGGGCTTAACCTGAACGTCCCGCTTGACCCGGCATTGAAGCGCGCGTTCGAGAACCCTTCCGACTCCGCCGACACGGCCTCCTACCTGCAATAATTCCAACAACTGCCTCATGGCGAAAGAACGTCGCCATGAGGCTTGGAGCGTACGGAGGGCTCTATGAACTATAACTGGAACTGGGGAATTCTCTTCCAGCAATCGCTGGATGGGTCGGGTAGTTACTTGGAAATGCTGTTGCGGGGTCTGCAAGTAACGCTAGTCACCGCAGTAGGTGCATGGCTTCTTGCGCTGTCACTGGGTCTTGTCGTCGGGGTGATGCGGACGATGCCGTCCGGGCCTGCCCAAAGGATTGCGAGCGCATATGTGGAATTGTTTCGCAACATTCCTTTCCTTGTACAGCTTTTCCTTTGGTATTTCGTGTTGCCTGAACTGCTACCGCAAAGCATGGGCAACTGGTTGAAAGCGTTGCCAAATTCGGCGTTCTGGACGACGGTCTTGGGGCTCGGCTTTTATATGTCGGCACGAGTCGCGGAACAGCTCCGTGCGGGCATCAGCTCACTGCCCCGTGGTCAGAAGCTGGCGGGTGCCGCAATCGGGCTTACGACACCGCAAACCTATCGATATGTTCTGCTGCCAATGGCATTTCGGATCATCCTGCCTCCACTGACGTCTGAGTTCCTGAACACGATCAAGAATACGTCGGTGGCACTCACGATCGGACTGGTAGAACTCACTGCCCGCGCCCGAGCCATGCAGGAATTCACCTTTCAGATATTCGAGGCGTTCACCGTCGCGACTGTCCTTTATCTCACTGTCAACATCCTGGTAACGATCGGGATGCGCTACCTTGAACACCGGGTTGCTGTACCTGGCTATACTGCGGGGCGTTAACGATGTTCTATAGTTTTGACTTCGACGTCATCGCCCGTTCTCTTCCCTATCTATTCTGGGATGGCATGCGTTTCACGCTGCTACTGACCGCGCTCGCCACCATCGGGGGGATCGTGCTTGGAACCCTCCTAGCACTCATGCGGCTTAGCTCGATCAAAGCCTTGTCGACACTCGCCGGCGGGTACGTGAACCTGATGCGGTCTCTTCCGCTCGTACTTGTAATTTTCTGGTTCTACTTCCTCGTCCCCTATATTGGGGCCTGGCTCATCGGAGCGAGCCAGCCGATCGCCGTGGGCGCATTTGCGTCGGCACTCATCACGTTCACCCTTTTCGAGGCAGCATACTTCTCAGAAATCATGCGAGCCGGAATCCAGTCGATCCCTCGCGGACAGACCGGCGCCGGGTATGCAATAGGGTTAAACTACTCACAGGTGATGGGCTATATCGTTCTGCCGCAGGCATTCCGCAATATGCTGCCGGTCATGTTGACGCAAACGATCATCCTCTTTCAAGATACATCTCTCGTATATGTCATTTCGCTGACAGACTTCCTCGGTGCTGCTTCTAAAGTCGCACAGCGCGATGGTCGCCTTGTGGAAATGTATCTCTTCGCGGCGATCATATACTTCGTGATCTCATTCGCCGCCTCCTTCCTGGTCAAGCGCCTCGAAGCGCGCACAGCAATCATACGGTGATCAAATGTCTGCTACGATCCAATCCCAAGTGTCCCCCAACACCTCGCGTCCGCTCGAAGGAGCAGCCATGATCGAACTCAGCCATGTTAGCAAATGGTACGGGCAGTCTTTTCGCGTGCTGACGGATTGTTCGACAAACGTCAACAAGGGCGAAGTTGTCGTGATTTGCGGTCCATCCGGGTCCGGGAAATCAACGCTCATTAAATGCGTTAATGCCTTGGAGCCCATCCAAGAGGGGAGAATTGTTCTCGACGGGGTTGAAGTTACTGACAAGAAGACGAATCTTACGAAGCTTCGCTCCCGGGTGGGTATGGTTTTCCAACATTTCGAACTTTTTCCCCACCTCCGAATTTATGAGAATCTCTGCCTGGGTCAGATGAAGGTACTTGGCCGGCGCCGCGATGAGGCGATGGCAAAGGCTATGAAACTCCTTGATCGAGTTGGGCTGAAGGCGCACGCGGAAAAATTCCCTGGCCAGCTTTCGGGAGGCCAGCAGCAGCGCGTGGCGATTGCGCGTGCGCTTGTCATGGACCCGATTTGCATGCTTTTCGATGAACCCACCTCAGCACTCGATCCTGAGATGATCAACGAAGTGCTCGACGTTATGGTCGAACTCGCGCAGGAAGGGATGACCATGATGGTTGTCACGCACGAAATGGGGTTTGCGAAGAAGGTAGCAGACCGCGTAATTTTTATGGACAAGGGCGAAATTGTCGAAGATGCGACGAAGAGTGACTTTTTCGGCACTCCTCGAAGTGAGCGAGCGCAAATGTTTCTTTCGAAAATACTATCGCACTAATGCATCCGACCGCCCAAACCCTCAATTACCTACATCGTTCATAGTCTTTGTGCCCCATGAATCGACTGTGATTCCTTCTTTCACGTCGATCACGGAGGCGTCAGAGATACGAGGGGAAGCCGACACCAGAGTGCCTGGTAAACGTCCGGTGAGGGTGCTGGGCGATGTACTACGGCAATAGCCGTTGAGCTTCGCGGTTTCGATGAGCGACGAGAGCGACGCCCTTGTCCGCTTCAGCAAACAACCGGTCCTTAGAGCCGAATGCGATTGGCCGGATCGCCTGTTCGGTGGCGCTATTGCCGATCTCGACAGTACTGTAGTTGAAGAAGCGGCACGGGGACGCCCAGCGCGTACTGGCGAATCGGCTCCGCCGTGCTGCTTGAGTGCGGCAGGGAGGCGTCGCCTTAACCGGCTGGTGCGGATCGAGGCAATAGTCTATCGGCATGACTGACGATGCGTCCGCCCGATACAAACGCCACCGCTTTCCAGCCGAGATCATCGCGCATGCGGTATGGCTCTATTACCGGTTCCCGCTGAGCCTGCGCGATATCGAAGACCTGCTTGCCGAGCGCGGCATTGCCGTCTCGTTTCAGACCGTCTCAGAATGGACGACTAAGTTTGGCCTGAAATTCGCCCACCAACTCAAGCGGCGGTCGATCGGCAACTTCGCAGACAAATGGCATCTCGATGAGATGGTCGTATCGATCAAGGGCAAGAAATACTGGCTGTGGCGCGCCGTCGATGCCAACGGCTACGTTCTCGATGCTCTGCCGCAAAGCCGCAGAAACAAGGGAGCCGCTCTTCGGCTGATGCGCAAATTGTTGAAGAGCCAAGGTGTTGCGCCGCGCGTGATGGTGACAGACAAGCTGCGTTCTTATTCCGCCGCAAAGCGAGAGATCATGCTGGGGATCGAACACCGTTCGCACAAAGGGCTCAACAACCTCGCAGAAAATTCTCACCTTCCCGTTCGACGACGAGAGCGACGCATGATGCGGTTCAAGTCGGCAGGTCAATGCCAACGTTTCGTCTCAACCCACGGCCAAATTGCCAATCTTTTCCAACTTCATCGAAAACACCTGAATGCCGCTGATCATCGCCAACTCCGCGCCCTCGCCAGCGCCACCTGGCGTGAGATCGCGTTGCCGATCCAAGCCTGAAATTCAGGACAAAGAAATGATTGCCTCCTACGTCAGGTTAAGGCGACGCCACCCGATAGACTATTGCCTCGATCCGCACCAGCCGGTTAAGGCGACGCCTCCGCCTGTCCTTCATCCATCCGGAACTGTTCGAGACCAAGGGCTGGCCGGCTCCCGGCTTCGCTGCCTTCGTCTCTTCAGTCATCGAGGGCGGTGTCGATCCGTCGGAAATGGATGGCATCCGCGTCAAGCTCAAGGAGGTAGGCCTTGAGCCTTATGATTGCCTGTCACCGGCGCTGATGGATTTCCTTGCAACCTGGACCGCGAAGAAATCCGGCGTTCTTGCTGCGTGACCTAAAAGGCGGGCCGCTCGAGTGGCCCGCCACATCTAAAGCCAACACCGAGACCAGTCATGAAAGAAATCTCTGCCAGCAAGTCGTTCGGCGGCACGCAATATCTCTTCTCGCACTCATCCGAAGCCTGCCAGTGCGACATGACATTCGCAGTCTTCATGCCACCGCAGGCGCAGACAGCCAAGGTTCCGGTCCTGTGGTATCTTTCGGGGCTCACCTGCACGCACCAGAACGTCATGGACAAGGGCGAATATCGAAAGGTTGCCGCCGAACTGGGCGTTGCCATCGTCTGCCCGGATACAAGTCCGCGTGGCGACGACATACCCGACGAGCCGGACAACTGGCAATTCGGCAAGGGAGCCGGATTTTATCTGGACGCCACCCAAGCGCCCTTCGCCACGAACTACAATATGGAAACCTACATCCTGGAAGAGCTGCCCAGATTGCTGGACGAAAGCAGCCTTGCGCTGGATTTCGGTCGCCAGAGCATACTCGGTCACTCCATGGGAGGGCATGGCGCGCTGACGCTGGCGCTGAAGAACCCCGAGGGGTTTGCTTCCGTATCCGCCTTTGCACCGATCACCCAGCCGTCAACGGCCGATTGGTCCCGCCCCGCGTTGGAGAAGTTTCTGGGGGCAGACCCGTCCGCATGGCGGGCTTTTGATGCGACCCTGCTGATTGAAGACGGCCGCCGCGTGAAGGAAATCCTCGTCGACCAGGGCACCGCCGATCCGTGTCTCGAAACGGGCCTGCGCCCTGAGCTGCTCAAAGCCGCTTGTGACGAGGCGGACATCCCGCTCACGCTCAACCTGCGCGAAGGATACGATCACTCTTACCTTTTCATCTCGACATTCATGGCGGATCACATCCGCTGGCATGCGGAACGCCTGCAGCGCTGACGGCGGCCGTTTCGACTTTCGGATTGGAATCGTTCTTGGCGACAATCCAAAAAACCGCGCTGGACGCAACGTTTGTTTGATGCGGTCTGCAGTAGCGACCGTAACATCCGGTCGTCTTTCGACGCCGGATGCCAAGGTAGGACAGCTCGCCTGGATGATCTACTGGAGATCATCCCGGCCTCTTTTCATCTCAATCAGGCGAGTGCTGCCTTGACAGCCACGGCCAGCGGCGTGGTCGGGCGACCGATAAGCTCGGATAGCTGCTTGCTGTCGCTGAACAGCGCGCCCTTGCTTGCGCCGACATCCCAGCCTGCGATCGCGTCCGCAAGACCTTCCGGCAGACCGAAGCCCTTGAGTGCAGCAGCGTAGTCGGCCTCGGGAAGATCCTTGTAGGGGATCTGCTTGCCCGTCTGCGTCGAGATTTCCGCAGCCAGATCGGAAAGCGTATAGGCTTCGTCGCCCGCCAGCTCATAGGTCTTACCGGCATGGCCGGTTCCGGTCACGACAGCCACGGCAGCCTCGGCATAGTCCGCACGGGGAGCGGAGGAAATCTTGCCGTTTCCGGCGCTTCCGATGAATGCGCCACCGGCGACGGCGCCGCCAATCGAGCCGGTGTAGTTTTCGCTGTACCAGCCATTGCGGTGTTGTCACGTTAAGTTTCTCTGGCCGGAAAGGCCAGGGGCTCGTAGATATTCAGGCGAAACAGGCCGCAATTTTCCATGCATCGAAAGCTTCGAGGCGATGGTAGCGAATTGTGTGTGCGGCTCGGCGACGAGATGGAACAGAGAAACAATTGCGGGTCGCTGAGTGCATGGAGACGAACCGTTGCAACGCTCCAGGTGACCGATGACCTTGCATGGTTCGCTCCCGTTTCCTAAACGGCAGATGGCTATTTTCGGCCCGATTATTGAGGCCCTTGTGCGACCAATGGTCAAGGCCGGGTGCCACTTCTGCCTTTGCTGCACCGTAGGAGCGGAGCTTATCGGTGATGATCCGTTTGGGAGCAAAGCCATAGCGCTTCATTAACGCCACAAGCAATCGCTTTGCCGCCCTTTTATCACGCCGCTTCTGCAAGATTTCTTCGAGAACGGAGCCATGTTGATCCACCGCACGCCAAAGCCAGAATTTTTCTCCAGCGCATTTGACGACCACTTCGTCCAAATACCAAATATCGCCGGGGCGCGCCTGACGCCGCCGCAAGTTGCGTGTGATCTGGGGGCCGAACTTGGCGATCCAACGACGAACTGTCTCGTATGATACGTCGATTCCACGCTCAAGCAGCATTTCCTCAACTTCACGCAGACTAAGGTTGAACCGCAGATAAAGCCACACCGCATGAGCAATAATCTGTGGCGGAAAACGGTGACGCTTGAAGATGATATCTGATGTCTGCATCGCCAAAATTTACGCCCAAACCGTCAGGCAGGCAACTGTAGCCCAGTTAACGTGACAACACCCCAATTACTATTTCAGGGGCATAAAGCAGAGCATTTTGGAAGCCGGAGAAGAATCCGACCGCCTGGTGCCATTCCTCTCTTATGATAGAGCGACACCGGAAGCTGCGGTCGTCCACTGGCTGTACCTAGCGCAGTCTCATACGTCGACGATGCGCGAACCAGATACTCAATGCGACATCGATCAACTCGATCTAGAACGTCTGGAACGTTTAGCGCGGGCCTCCAAAACGACAGACATCGTGCTTCCTTGGGTTGAACGCTGTCAACAAAGAACCGAGGACGATGACAACCATACGAACTGGGGGCCGGGATTATAGAGGCAACCCCCATCGGCCGCTACGATGTCACAAACTCGTCGGCCCCTCATAGAAGAGCCGACGATATCCTTCCATCAGGTAATAGTTGCTGGCTCTAGGTCAGACTGCCAAAACCAGACCTCCACTCATTGGATCAGCACCGCCGTCCAGTTTCCCATCTTCGATCTTAATCCCGTGCACCCATGCGAAGTCATAGCTCTTCGCGCTTCGAATAACCTCATAGCCCATTGCTTCCAATTCTCTTTGAGTGAACCGTGGAATACGGTTGGAGACGTCTAGAGGCGTGCTGGTGGCAGAGAAGCGTGCTGCTGAGACGGCATCGTTCATGGACATCTTGAAGTCGAGAGCATTGAGAACGACCTGCAGAACGCCCATTGCGATCTGAGTTGCACCAGGTGCACCTACAACAAGGTGTGGTGAACCGTCCTTGAATATGATGCTAGGGCAAATCGAGCTGAAGCGCGCCTTTCCTGGCGCTATTGACCCCACATTCCCAGGACGTGGATCGAAGACACTCATGCAACCATTGTACATGAAGCCAAGGCCATTGGTAATAACACCGGAGGGAGCGCCTAGAGAGTGTGTGACGGCTACGCATCCGCCGTCCTTATCTACGACACTGATGTGCGTTGTGTCCTTCCTTGGGAAGCCACCGTTAAGCCTTGGCACTTCCGTCCGCTCACCATTAGCAATGCGATCTGCGTATTCTTTTGCGAGTTCTTTCGATATCAAACGAGCGATGGGCACGTCGACAAAATCGGGATCAGCGACATAGCGATCCTTGTCGATGGTAGCATAGCGCATCGCTTCACTGACCACCTGAATATATTCTACCGTGTTGTGCCCAAGTGATGCCAGGTCGAAGTTCTCAAGGATGTTGAGCATCTCAAGGAGCATCACGCCGCCACCGGGAGGGTTATTCGTGGAAATGCGGAAACCACGATAATCTCCCCATAAAGGCTTCCTGATTTTTGCCTCTATGCTGCTCAAATCTTCATGGGTTATAAGGCCGCCATTATTACGCATATCGGCGACTATCTGCTCAGCGATTTCCCCCTTATAGAATTCGTCTGCACCTTTGGATGCTATGAGTTCAAGGACGTTACCTAGATCGCTATTTACGACCTTATCCCCCGTGCGCTTTGGTGACCCATCTTCACGGCAGTATATGGATCGTCCAGTTTCAGAGAACCTGAGTTCTTCGGGTACGGAAACTCCTCCAACCATGTCTTCTTGGTAAAACATGGTCTCGACGCTTGGTCGAACGGCCCAGCCTTCTTTCGCGTAGTGAATAGCGGTTTGAAACAACTCCGACCATGGCATCCGGCCGTGACGCTGATGAGCCGTCCACCATGCCTTAAGCGTGGAAGGCGTACAGATAGACTGGTAACCTATGACATTCACGTTGTCTTTGACAAAGAAACCCCATCCGTCCCTGGACTCGCCTTCGACAATGTCTGCCCACATGTCCGGTCTAGCGGCCTTTGGTGCTGGAGAATGAAAATCGATATATTCATGGGTGTTTTTCTCAGGCAAATACACGCCCATGCTTCCAAACCCTGCGAGGCCGCAATTCAGAGGGTCCACGACTTCCTGAGTTAGGCCACAAGCAATAGCAGCATCAACTGCATTGCCCCCAGCCTTCAATATGTCCGCTCCTGCTTCGACTGCTTCAGGCTGCGGCGCTACAATCATTCCTCTATGCATTCTAATGTCCTCTCCTCGTTTATGATTATTGCTGTGATCCGACCAAATGGCACTCAACGCGATGTCCGTTCACCTCAGCTTTGATTGGGTCAATTTTGTCGCACGGTTCAAAGCGGAAAGGGCAGCGCGGGTGAAAAGCGCATCCAGGAGGCACATCCAAGGGGTTTGGGAAGGCTGAACCGAGCGATATGTCTGGAAGTCCAAGTCGAGGCTCCGGCGTCAGTACAGAGGCCAGGAGAGCCTGACTATAAGGATGGCGCGGATGAGCGAAGAACTCCTCAGCATCCGCTTCTTCAACGATGCGGCCGAGATACATGACGGCAACACGGGTCGCTAAGTGCTCCACAACAGCCAAGTTGTGACTAATGAACACGTATGTGAGATTGAGGGTCTCCCGCATCTCGTGCAGCAGGTTCAGAATTTGCGACTGCACCGACACATCAAGAGCGGATGTCGGTTCATCGCAAATCACGACATCAGGGTTCATGATCAATGCGCGAGCTATGGCAACCCGTTGACGTTGACCACCAGACAGCTGGTTTGGATAGGCATTTGCAAGTCTGCTAGGAAGACCCACACGCTCCATTATTGTTCTCACAGCCTGCTGCTGGCTGGCGCTGTCACCGATCCGGTGAACCCGCAGAGGAAGCGAGATGATCGTCGAAATAGTCTTGCGCGGATTAAGAGACGAATATGGGTCTTGAAAGATTGGCTGAATACGACGGGAGATAACGCTGACCCGTTGGCGGGTGATAGGCTCTCCGTCCAGGACAATTGATCCAGATGTCGGATTGTCCAGCCCGAGAAGCAGTCGTGCTAAAGTTGATTTTCCGCAGCCGGATTCTCCTACGACACCTAGCACGTCGCCTTTATGCAGCTTCAGACTTACTCCTCTTAGCGCATTCAGGTTTTTCGCTGGAGAGAACAGCCCGCCAGACACGGTAAAGGTTCGTGTGACATCAGTGATTTCAAGGACGGGAGGAACGTGGGTCATACGACTGCTTCCTTCGTTTTTGCTTCCCAAACGTCACGGTACTCTGGATCGTCCAAGTGGCAGCGAAACTGATGTGTGTCGCTTACCCATTTCACAGGAACAGTGTTCTCGCAGGCGGAAAACCTAGCAGGGCATCGGTCCCTGAAGCTGCACCCCTTAATGCCACCAATTAGATTTGGCACCATACCGGGAATGGAGCCGAGCAACTCGCCTCGTTTGACCTTTCCAGGGATAGGAATGCACCGCAGCAGTCCCTGGGTATATGGATGAGCTGGTGTCTCGAAAATTTCCTCTACCGGACCACTCTCGATGACTTCGCCCGCGTACATAATGACGACGTGGTCAGCAATACGTGACACCAAACCAAGGTCATGGCTGATCAACAACAGCGCCATACCCATCTCTTCCTGTAGGTCTTTGAGCAAACGCAATATCTGGGCTTGGATAGTCACGTCGAGCGCTGTTGTGGGTTCGTCAGCGATCACAAGACGCGGTTTGCACATTAACGCCATTGCGATCATTACGCGTTGCCGAAGGCCACCGGAGAGTTGATGAGGATACTGCCTCATGCGGCGCTCTGCGCCTGTGATACCCACCTTTTCCAAGAGTTCGATGGCCCGCCGCTCAGCATCTGCCTTGCTCATACCTAGATGTCGGCGAGCAGGTTCGGCAAGCTGATCGCCGATTGTGTAGACGGGGTTTAGACTCGTCATCGGCTCTTGAAAAATCATAGCGATGCCGTTTCCTCGCAGATCCGACAACTGGCTCTCAGAGAGGCTCTTTAGTTCAGTCCCTTCGAAAGCTAGGCTGCTTGATGTGCGTATCGCTCCATGTGGTAGGAGTCCCATGATTGCTAAGGATGTCATGGATTTCCCGCAGCCGGATTCACCAACGATGCAGACGGTCTCACCTAGGGAAACATCGAAGGATACCCCTCGCACCGCGTGGAGCAGTCCACTTGGAGTAGGCAGCTTGATTTCTAGATCCTTGACCTCCAGAACGGGAGTAGGTTTCGCAGCATCAGCCGAGCGGAAACTTAGAGCGTTCATGTGCGACGTCCTCCAGCAGTTGCGTCACGAATGCCGTCACCAAGCAGATTGATGGCAAGAACCAGAAGGAAGATTGCCACTCCAGGGATCGTGATCATCCATGGCGTGAAGAATATCTCCTCCTTGGCTTCAGCAAGCATCAAGCCCCAAGACGGCAATGGTGGCTGAACTCCCATACCTACGAACGACAGGGCCGCTTCCGACAGAATGGCCACAGCCATTTCGACGGTTCCAACTACAATCAAAGTGGGGACGAGGTTCGGGAGAATTTCAGTGAAAATGATCCTGGGAACCGAACAACCTACGGCTCTGGCGGCGACGATATACTCTTGCGAGCGTATTTGCATGGTCGCAGTCCGCATAACCACTGCAAAACGGTCCCAAAGCAAGAGACCCAAGGTAATCATGATCACCTTAAGAGATGGGCCAATGAGACCCACCACTGCAAGAGCTACCAGAATGAAAGGCATCGCAAGACGGGTGGTGATGAGAAACGAGATAACCGCGTCAACCTTACCGCCGAAATACCCTGCCATAACGCCTAGAAAAGTGCCGATGCAGCCGGATATCAGAGTAGCGGTAAGACCGATTATCAGCGAGATGCGAGCCCCATACACGATGCGACTCCAGTAGTCTCGTCCAAGTCTGTCCGTTCCTAATGGATGGTTCCAGGTTGCTGTTGCGTCACCCCAGAACCACGCATTCCAAATAGGGGGGATGCGGCGGGCCATAAGGTCTTGGGCGTAAGGGTCATGCCAAGTGAACAGAGGAGCGAAAACAGCAATGAAGATTATACTTCCAAACCCAATCGCCCCCAGAAGCAAATTACGATGCCTGCCCATGGCCCGGAACGATTGAGCGAAAGAGACCTTAGCCTCGCTCACTGTAGTTACTGAATTAGCCATTTGAGGTTCCTTAGTTCGCTCTCAGGCGGGGATCGAGCCACCCGTTGATTATGTCAGCTATGGTGGTGAGAACGACGTAGATGACGGACATCACCAGAACGATAGCTTGAACTATGGGCATGTCGGCTGCTTTGATGGATTCCCATGCCAAGAAACCCACACCACGCATTGCGAAGATCGTCTCGATAATCACGGAACCACCGAGTAGATAACCGAGCTGGACAGCCGCGACTGCTACAAGTGGCAACACCGCATTCCGCAGTGCGTGTTTGAATATGACTGTGTGGGGTTTCAGTCCCTTGGCACGTGCTGTACGGATAAAATCCGACTGCAGAACTTCAATCATCCCGGCACGGGTGAGCCTCAGCAGCACTGGCAGCGCGTACAGCGCCAGAACAACGCTTGGCATCACAAAGTGCTTCCATGTTCCTGAGCCAGACACGGGAAGCCACCTTAGATTTACGGAAAACACGACGATTCCGATGAGAGCCAACCAGAATGTTGGCATTGCCTGACCGATGAGAGCCAGACCAAGGACTGATCTGTCTATCCAAGAATTTTGGCGAAGTGCTGCCCAAATGCCTAGCGGCACCGAGAGCAATAGCGCTACCAAGAACGAAATGAGACCCAGTTGAAGCGTCACTGGGAGACGCTCGGCGATGATACTGATAACTGGCCTGCGCTCGCGGTAGGAGACACCTAAATCGCCTTGGACGACGCCCGCTAGCCAATCGAAATATCGGTCAGTTAACGGGCGATCAAAGCCGTAAGATTGCCGGATCGATTCCACGTCTTCTGCTGTTGCGTTAGCGCCAGCAATAGCCCGAGCTGGGTCTGATGCCACGTTTGTCAGGAAGAAAGTTACGATGGATAAGACCACCATCACCAGTATCCCAATAACGAGACGCTTAGCGATGTACTGCGCCATATCACCCTCCTCGGGCTATATTTGACTTAGCTACTCACCCCACGAAACACGATAGAACTTGGGGTCTTCATCGGGGTAAGACTCGAACTGGAGCTTCTGGTCGAATGCATATGTCGTCGGCATGGACCACAATGGAAACCAGAACAGTTCTTCAGCCAAGCGATTGCCGACGCGGAAATAACTTTCCCTTCTGGTGTCTTCATCGATAGTCACAGCGGCCGTTTCTAGTGCTTCCGTGACCTCTGCATCTCGCGTGATATCGTCGCTCGAACCAGTAAAATGGTTATTCCAAAGTGCCGACACATCATTAATGCCGTAGGAGCCCCAGTCTGCCAGGTTGAGGTCGACCTGTCCCTTGCTTACGCGTTCGGAATAGGCGGTGTAGGGTAGATGTTCAGCATTCACATTGATGCCGACCCTCGTCAGGTAGTACTGGAGGGCTTCGACCCACGCTCGATCTCGATGGGCATAGCCAAGGAGGTCGATTACTTCACCATTGTAGCCTGCTTCTGCGAGGAGAGCCTTGGCTTTTTCGGGGTCATAGTCGTATTGCTTCACTTCGGAAGGACAGCCGAATTGTGTGCGGAAGCAGGGGAGGCGTTGAACATTCGATCCGGCACCGACGATCTGAGATACAATCGTCTCACGATCAATCGCGTGTGCTACTGCCTGCCGGAAGCGGGGGTCCTTCAATACCTCCTTGCCATCGCGAAGATTGAAGGAGATAAAATTGAACCGCATTGTCTCACCGGGCAGAACCTTTATGTTCTCGTATGTTCCCAGAGATTTTGCTTGATCAGACGGTACGTACCATACCCAATCGATGCCACCGCTCAGTAGCTCTGCCATCTGTGTAGCAGGATCAGAAAGAGTGCGGTACTCGATAGCTTCAAGTTGAGGATTACCCTTAGGGCCGTCAGCGATATAACTATCAGAACGCTCCACGCGCATAACAGAGCCAGGCACAAACTCAGTGAACTTATATGGCCCGGTACCCGTAATTTTGCTCAGGTCAGCTCTGTTGTTTTCTCCGTAAAAGCCTTCTGGCAGAATTGAGTGAAGAGTAGAGACGTACTCCAGCGCTGCTGGAAAAGGTCTCTTCAAGAACACACGCACAGTATACTCATCAACGGCTTCTGCACGATCAATCCAGTTTGCGGTACTTTGAACATTGATCTTGTTGTCTGGATTGGAGATGTAGTTGTAGGTGTAAACTACGTCTGCTGAGTCGAACTTTGATCCGTCGTGGAAGGTAACGTCATCTCTAAGAACGAATTCCAGCGTTGTATCATCCACCCACTGCCAACTCTTGGCTAAGAGCGGTTCGTATTTTCCGGATTCAAGATCTCGATAGATCAGGGTGTCCCATACAAGATGACCATTCAGGATCATCGCTTCACGATGGGCATTGTAGTACGGATCAGGATCCGTAATTACTTGTCGGCTTGACCAGCGTAGCGTGCTTTCAGCTTGTTGCGCTATTGCGGGTAATGCAGTGAAAGCCGCCAAGCTCCCTGCTAATAATGCAGTCATTCTTCTTGGGATCATCTCGTCCTCCTTCAATTTTCCCGTGAATTCGTGCTACAACCCTCCTAGTCGGGGCACGTCTTATTTCGACTGCTGTGTGAGTTGCTTCAACATCCTCCCAATCTCATGGCACTTCTCTATCGTCATCTGTGATATGACCGCTGTAATACTCATGCTTCCCAGAAGTGCACCGTTTTTGGCAAAAATCGGTACTGCTGCAGCTGCAATGTCATCAAAGAGATCACCGTAACTTACAACGTAACCTTGGCTACGGGCCTCTCGAACTCGCTCCCGAATTTTATCGGGGTCTACGACGGTTCTGGCGGTTCGCTTCTCTAGTGGGTGCTTGATGTATTCCTCAATGAATTCGTCATTTGAGAAGCTTAAGAGCGTGAATGGACCACCACCGCAATAAAGCGCTGATCTATACCCCACACCAACTGCGACGTTGATGTACGTATTACCCGGAATCTCGTCGATATATAGTGCCTCGTTTCCATCTTTGGTCATCAACAGTCCAGTGAAACCAGTCTGGCGAACTGCCGTTTCCAGCCAATTACCAACTTGGAGATGCAGGGGATGAGTATTAAGTGCATCTTGGGCAAGTTTGATAAGACCAACACCTAAGCGGTACCGATCTGTATCCGGATCACGCTCTACAAGCCGAGCTTCCCGCAGAGACGCTAACATTCGCAAGACCACGGTTTTCGCCAAGCCTGAGCGACTGACGATCTCTGAAAGAGTAAGTGGGGTGTGCGAATCCGCTACCGTATGAAGCAGCGAAATTGCCTTTGCTACGGTTAAGCTCTTGTCAGAACTCATTCGGCTCCTCCACCGTGGTCCGAAAATCGGACCTCCATTTCGATATCAGGACTGTATGTGTTCTCCGGGCTATGAGTCAAGCACAGATGTTTTCTGACTGTATGAAGGTTTTGGACAGCAATGCCTCCCCAGGGTTATGGGGATGGCCTGCGGGCAGTGATCCTAGATCGAGGGTGAAGCGTATTTTCCAAGATGCTCTGATGCTCTAGCCATCAAAAACATCTCAGACCCGGCCGAGACTGAAAAGAGAGTTAGGGTGTTGTCACGTTAAGTTTCTCTGGCCGGAAAGGCCAGGGGCTCGTAGATATTCAGGCGAAACAGGCCGCAATTTTCCATGCATCGAAAGCTTCGAGGCGATGGTAGCGAATTGTGTGTGCGGCTCGGCGACGAGATGGAACAGAGAAACAATTGCGGGTCGCTGAGTGCATGGAGACGAACCGTTGCAACGCTCCAGGTGACCGATGACCTTGCATGGTTCGCTCCCGTTTCCTAAACGGCAGATGGCTATTTTCGGCCCGATTATTGAGGCCCTTGTGCGACCAATGGTCAAGGCCGGGTGCCACTTCTGCCTTTGCTGCACCGTAGGAGCGGAGCTTATCGGTGATGATCCGTTTGGGAGCAAAGCCATAGCGCTTCATTAACGCCACAAGCAATCGCTTTGCCGCCCTTTTATCACGCCGCTTCTGCAAGATTTCTTCGAGAACGGAGCCATGTTGATCCACCGCACGCCAAAGCCAGAATTTTTCTCCAGCGCATTTGACGACCACTTCGTCCAAATACCAAATATCGCCGGGGCGCGCCTGACGCCGCCGCAAGTTGCGTGTGATCTGGGGGCCGAACTTGGCGATCCAACGACGAACTGTCTCGTATGATACGTCGATTCCACGCTCAAGCAGCATTTCCTCAACTTCACGCAGACTAAGGTTGAACCGCAGATAAAGCCACACCGCATGAGCAATAATCTGTGGCGGAAAACGGTGACGCTTGAAGATGATATCTGATGTCTGCATCGCCAAAATTTACGCCCAAACCGTCAGGCAGGCAACTGTAGCCCAGTTAACGTGACAACACCTGCTGAACAGAGTAGCCGATGCGGCGATCACAGCAGAGATTCCGATGATGGCCATGAACGTGTGAACAACGTCACCAGCCGCGATACCGACGCCGGTCGCGATACCGACCTTTGTGCCCGAGCTGGTCGCCCGCGCGACAGTTAAAAGTGTTGCAGGGCCAGGAATGAAAACGAAGCCAAGTACGATTGCGTTGTAGGTAATTAGTGTAGTCAAGTCGATCATATGGCGGTTCCGAATGATGTTGAAGTTGGCAGCCCGTGTCCGCTGAACTCCTATCCTGCACGAAAGCCGACAGGCAGCAAACCACCCCTACTGCGACACTCCCCCCAAGTGCCTCCGCTGCACTCATCTTCTGAGCGCTATAGGAAAGGTTCCGGTGTTAGCTAGTCTTTCAGTTCGAACACTTCGGAATTATCAGCAGGTTCTCGTAACCCTTTGAATGAGGCGTGGCGTAGTCTTGGCTCGCGCGTCCATCCGCGATATTCGATTTCCGCGAAATAGCGTGGTTCGGCAAAGATAGCATTCTTTCGCTTCAGAGCCACAGGGGCCTTTCGGGCCGAAATCCTGTCCAGTATGGTTTTCAGATCGCGCGCGGACTTATGTGTGAAGCCGGTTCCGACGCCACCGACGTAGACCAGTTCACCACTCTTGCGAGCCGCAAGCAGCAGACGGGCGACTCCGCCGCGCATCGCTTCCGACGGTTCGTAGCCGACGATCGCGAATGTGTCGCTCTGCACGCATTTGATCTTTTGCCATTCGCCATGACGGCCGGAACGATACAGACGATCGAGACGCTTTGCGATAATTCCCTCGAGGCCGAGTTCGCAAGCGCGCTCGAGGAGCTGGTTCCCATCCGCATCAATCGATTCAGAGTAGCGTATTATGCCTTCACGGCCGTTCAGTACCTTTTCGAGCGTCTGCCGCCGCTTGGAAAGGGGCTCGTGCGTAAGATCGCGACCGTCGAGATAGAGAAGATCGAAGGCGAAGAATATGGCCTCACGGGCAAAACGCCTGCCGCCACGTCCGCCGAGAGCTTGCTGCAGCAAGCCGAAGTCAGATCGGCCTTGTTCATCCAGAACGACCGCCTCGCCGTCGAGGATCATTGTATCGTGGCCGAGTTGCTGCGCATCGTCGGCAATGTGTGTGAATCTTGGCGTCCAGTCGTGTCCTCCTCGGGTCAGCACCCGGACGCCATCAGGTTCGACATGGACCGCAAGGCGGTAGCCATCCCACTTGATTTCAAATGACCAGTCCGGCCCTGCTGGTGGTTTGGACACAAGCAGCGCAAGGCATGGCTCGATGCGCCGGGGCATCGGGTCGCTGATCTTGGTTCGTGTTCTCATACCGCTCAAGTGCTTCGCCATGCCGCCCTAACGCTCGAAGAAGCGATTTGTCTCAACGCGATAATAGCGGAGCTTGCTTCGCAAGCGTGTTGATCCCCTTCAGGGGGAAAGACCGTGCGGCCGTCTCTCCCCCGCAATGGCGAAAACCGGTCTCCCCATCCTTCCGCGGGCGAGCTCGCCGGCGATGCCGGCGAACTCGCCCTTGTGCAGGACCAGGTGTGCGGATTTTGCGCGTGTCCGCGCGGATCCTCGCCACCTGTCCCTTCGGGTGGGTGATCCCCCTCCGGTTTTCACCATTGCCCCCCTCTCTCGCCGGTCGGATCGCCGACTGCTCGGGAGCAGGAGCGGGGCTCCTGCCCCTTACGGGACAGGAAGACCGCTTCGCGGGAAAAGGGAAATAGGAGATAACATCATGACCGATACCAACAACATCACAGTGCCGCTCAACAAGCTCGACCACGACCCCCGGAACGTGCGCCAGACCTACGAGGCGGCAGAAATCGCGGAAATGGCCGCTTCCATAAAGGCGCGTAATTTCCGGCTGATCCATAACCTTGTCATTCGTCCGGGCGAAAAGAAGGGCCGCTATTTCGTCACCGCTGGCGGTTTGCGTCTGGCTGGCCTCAATCTGCTTGCAGAGCAGGGCGAAATCGGAAAAACCCATGGCGTCGATTGCGGCCTGTGGGATGGCGAAGACGCGACCGAAATCAGCCTTGCCGAGAATTTCGTCAGAAAGGGGATGCATCCCGCCGACGAATTCATGGCCTTCAAGACCTTGGCCGACGAGGGGAAAAGCCCTGCCGAAATTGCAGTACGTTTCGGGACCACGGAGCTAAACGTGAAGCGCCGCATGGCGCTGGCTCGCGTGTCGCCGGTCCTGTTCGATCTCTTCCGCAATGGTGAGATGAGCTATGACGAGCTTGCAGCCTTCACCATCACGGATGACCACGAACGGCAGGAGCAGGTTTGGAATAGCCTCGCCAGTTACAACCGTTATGCCCACACCATCAAGCGCATGCTGGCTTCCGAGGAAATCCCGGCTTCCGACAAGCGTATCCGTTTCATTGGCGGCTTGGATGCCATTGAAGCGGCTGGCGGGACCGTTCGCCGCGATCTGTTCGACGGTGAGAGCGGCGGCTATGCCACCGATTCCGGCCTAGTCGAAAGGCTGGTGCTCGAAAAGCTCGAAACCGAAGCCGAAGGCGTCAAGGCTGAGGGCTGGAAATGGGTTGAAGTTCATTCCGCACAGCCGGACGACATTTACAGCATGAGCCGCGTCTATCCGGAGCCTGTAGATATTAGCGCAGAAGATCAGGAGCGGCTTGATCAGCTTGCCGAGGAATATGACAGCCTTGCCGAATTGATCGAGGCAGGAGACGCCGACGAGGACGCCGAACCGAAGCTTGAAGCCATCGAAAAGGAAATGGACAGCCTCAAGGACCGGCAGGAAGCCTATAAGGCGGAGGATTTGGCGCGCGCCGGGGCGATCGTTTGCCTCGACTACTACGGGCGGGCAACCGTGCATCGTGGCCTTGTCAACGATGAGGATGAACAGCAGGAGCAGGAGGAAGGCCAGCGCAGCGGCGAGAATGAGGGTAGCAGAGAAAGCGAGGCGGTGCCGATCAAGCTGACCCATTCGGCGGCATTGGTCGAGGACCTGACAGCGCAGAAGACCGCTGCCCTTCGCGTGGAACTGGCCGACAATCCCGATATAGCCCTCGCAGCCGTGGTTCATGCCCTGCTTTTGAGCGCGGTCTACCGCTATGCGAGTGAACACACCGCCTTGGAAATCAAGTTGACCTATCAGCCCTTGGAAGGGTCCATGAAGCAGCCCGAAAACAGCAAGGCCGGGATTGCGTTTCAGGAGTTGAAGGAACGCTATGGCGATCATATCCCCGGCAATCCAGCCGATCTATGGGAATGGTGCCTTGATCAGCCTCGCGACCAGTTGCTGGTCTTGCTGGCCTTCGCCGCCTCTCATAGCCTCAATGCCGTGGAAGCAAAATTTCATGGACGCGACAAGGCTCTTGCTCATGCCAACGAAATAGGCCGCGCCCTCAATGTCGATATGCGCAACTGGTTTGAACCGACCGGCGATGCCTATCTTTCCCACCTCAACAAAAAGAGCATCGAGGCTGTGGTTGCCGAGGTGAAAGGGGAAGAAGCCGCGACGGCTATCCGAGCAGCAGGCAAGAAGGCCGAGGCCGTTGCCATTGCCGAGCGGATGGTTGCAAACACCGGCTGGCTTCCCGAACCGGTTCGCATTCCCATGACCGAGGTCGAAGCCGAGCAACAGTTCCCCGAAGCGGCTGAATAAGCCGTTAGCTGGTCGCGCTCCTCTCCGGCGCGTCCAGCTCCCCCAAAAACCCATTAGCGCCCGGCCAGGTATCGAACCTGCCCGGGTGCTTGGCGTTCCGCCAGTTTTCTCATGCCCCTTGTTCGATCCGCGCCGGAGGCGGATCGAACTTCCTCGCCAGCGGGCGAGGGGCGATGCCCCTCGTCCCGATGCTTTCAGCACCGCGCCGGCGCGCAGGCTTGTGCAAGGGCGGCCTTCGGGCCGGGACCGGAGCCACGCGCAGCGGGTAAGGCCCGCGAGCATGGCGAGGACCCACCACTTGCACAAGCCGAGCACTGGTGCATTCAATAACGGCACCACTCCATAGGATCGTGATATCCGCCGTAATAGGTTCGCCCGTGTCCGCTCTTGACCATCAGCGCCGCGACCTCTTCGCCGTCGGCGGTCCGGACAGTCACAAGCACGCGCCCATAGCGGTCATTGCCCCGGCGCTGAAACGTCAGCCCCGGTCTTTGCATGAGCTCCTGGAGCCGCACTGTGGCAGCGTCTGCCATGTTCCGCTCTTTGGCGCAGCGCGCGCCATCGCCAGCTTCAGGAGCGTTCACGCCCTGAAGACGGTATTTGACCCGATCCATCCAGAAAGTATCGCCGTCCACTATGCAGGTGATACGCTTGCCGCGACCGCAAATCGGCCAGTTCGTATCGGCGGCTTGCGCCGACATTTCGCCCGAGGGGAGGGCGAACAGGAGGGATATACTCAACAGCAGTCGCGGCAATCTCATTCAGAGCTTCCTCTTTGCATTTTCGCTTTATAAAGCAGAATCAACTTTATGCCGCGCATGCAAGGGGGAAGATCGACGCGGCTGCGATAAGCAGCCAAAGGCGGGCGGCGCTGAGCGCCGCCCGCTTCCGCGTCAGTCCCAAGGAATGACCGCCATCAGGGTGTCGTCGTCCTGTCCCGGATAGCGGCCGAGGTTCGCATTCAGCTTCGCGAAACCGGTGTTGACCGAAAGAGTGTAGTATTCGCCGCCTCGCTGGTTCTTCTTCTTCCAGATGCCGCCAACTTCGATCGGGCGATTGCGTGGAGACTTGCCGTAGAGGCGGAAGACCGGAGCTTGAAGGTTGTCGCTATGCACGGGCTCGCCGGTCACGTCGATATCGAAGGTGATGGTGGCGATGTTACCTGCGACCTTGTCGCCGTCGATCTTGATGTAATTCACGAGGTCAGTCATCGGTATTACTCCTCTTTTCGGTTGCCGATGCGGAAACACCGGAACGAACACGGGACATGCGTCACCCGTCAGGGCCGCAACATCGTGGAGGACGCCGAAAGGCTGGCGAATTTGCTTCGCGAGGAGCGCCGAAGGCGCGGGGAAATTCGTCAGCGCAGGCGTTGGCGCAGGGCCGTTCGGTCCTAGATTCCGCTCGTCAGGCAAACCGAATGGAGCGGAGTAATTAACGTCATGACGGATCGCGGTACGTACATCACGAACGGCGACCCTTGGAAAGCATAAGTTGTATTGCCGCATCAACTTTGAATATGACCATCCGCAGCCTCATGACAATTAGAAAAAAGCAGGGGCGTCTATTGGGCGTCTGCCTTACGGCACCGCCGCTCTATTCGCCGGTTCTGGCGCACCGGCTCACCGAACCAGTCAGGCCGCGCGCCAGCCTACACAACGGCCAGCACCGTCACGCAAGCGTGCCGATCCCGGCCTGTTCCGGACAGGGCGCGCGGCCAGCCTGTTTCGGCCCATTCGGGTAACGATCGGACTGACGCGGAATATGGTCGCTGGCCAAGGCCGCGAAGCCATTGGGTGCGGCGCGATCGCGCCGCAGGTCCCGATCCCACGCGCTGCGCGCAGCCTCGAAGAAGAAGGGCAGTTTCACCGCATGAGGCCGTCGGGCCAGCGCAATAATGTTCCAATCCTGCCGCGTTGAAACCGGCTACGGCCGGTGGCTTGGAGGGAGCAATGTGCTTCATGCCCCGCTCCTGTGAGCTGCGTTATTCATTGCTGCGTAGACTACCACCCGGCCAGGGGCCAGCAACCTTGTCGGCCAAGAATTTTCCCCGCGCCTTCGGCGCTCCTCGCGCAACAAAATTCATGTCCGCAAAGGTGCTCCGCTGCGCTGCGCCCCTCCGGGTGCAAGCCCCTGTCCGGGCGTTCGCGTAACTCCGCAATAACGCAGATCACAGGAGCTACCACCATGAAGAATTTTATCCAATATCTCCAAGCCACCGGCCGCAGCCTCCGCACTTTCCTCGCGAAGATCGTCAGTAACTTCTTCCGCCGGGGCAGTATCGCCCTGAAAATCGCGGTGAAACTGCCCTTCTTCTTCGAGGCAGACCTGACGTTCAAAACCGAGTGGGATCGGGACCAGCACCGCTAATGCGGTGCAGCCAAGGCCGCTTCGGCGGCCTTGGCCTTTTCCCGTCCTTCGGCCTCGACGATGCGAGCCGCATAGCGGCTCACGCTGTTAATTAGAGGGGGAGAGATCGGCCGCCGGTCTCTCCCCCGCAACAGGGCAAAACCGGTTTCCCCGTCCTTCCGCGGGCGAGCTCGCCGGCGTTGCCGGCGAACTCCCCCTTGTGCAGGACCAGGTGCGCGGATTTTGCGCGTCCCGCGCGGATCCGCGCAACCTGTCCCTACGGGCGGGTGATCCCCCTCCGGTTTTGCCTGTTGCCCCCCTCTCTCCGGTCGGATCGCCGACTGCTCGGGAGCAGGAGCGGGGCTCCTGCCCCTCACCGGGACAGGAAGACCGCTTCGCGGATCAGGAGAGAAAACACCATGCGCAAACAGTCCAAAAGCAGCACCACACAGCCCCGCGCTGACGTTTACGAGCGGATCACCAACCGGATCATTGAACAGCTTGAGCAGGGTACTCGCCCATGGATGCAGCCATGGGGCGCTTGCGGAACGCCGGTCCGCCCGTTGCGGCATAATGGCGTTCCCTATCGCGGTATCAATACCGTGCTTTTGTGGATGGAAGCCAGCGAGCGCGGCTATTCTTCGCCGTTTTGGATGACCTACAAGCAGGCGCAGGAGCTTGGCGGGCAAGTGCGCAAAGGCGAGAAATCGGCCCTTGTCGTCTATGCGAACGCCATCGAGCGCACGGAGACGACAGAAAGCGGCGAGGAGATCGAAAAGCGCATTCCTTTCATGAAAGGATATAGCGTTTTTTGCGCCGATCAGATCGATGACCTGCCAGAGCAGTATTACGCCAAGGCGACCGCGCCAGAAGGATCGGAGAGTAAGGAACGCATTCCGCAAGTGGATGCCTTTTTCGCCAACCTTGGCGCTGACATCCGCGAAGGTGGAAACAAGGCGTATTACCGGATCGATGCTGATTTCATCGGCATGCCGGTTTTTGACGCCTTTGTTTCGGCCGAGGCACATGCGACCACGCTCGGGCACGAATGCATCCACTGGACCCGCCACCCGTCGCGCCTTGCTCGGGATTTTGGCCGCAAGGCATGGGGCGATGAGGGATATTCGCGGGAAGAATTGTGTGCCGAACTTGGGAGCGTTTTTTTAGCCGCCGATCTTGGCCTTGCCATCGATCCCCGCGACGATCATGCCGCCTATATCGCGAGTTGGCTCAAGGTCCTGAACAACGACAAACGGGCGATTTTTCAGGCGGCATCCCATGCAGAGCGTGCCGTTACCTATCTGCATAGCCTTCAGCCTGACGCGGGCGAGATCACAGCCGAAGTTGACGAGATCGAGGAACGTCGCGCCGCTTGAGCGGCGCGGGAAAGGATGAGCCATGGGCACCATTGGAGAATTGGAACAACAGGCAGGCATAGGACCGGCGCGCGAGGAACGCGCCGCCTTCTGGATGCAATTCCGGCATCTCGAAGGGAGAGCCTGCCTTGAGGCCGGAGTTGCGGAACTGCACCGGATTATTGCGGAAAAGGCGGAGCTTGCTCGCCATGCCATGAAGGAGGACGGCCTATGACTGATTTGGAGACCCTGAATTCTTTCGTGCCGGGATGGAGCGAAATCCCGAACGGGATGATGACGAACCCACATGACGCAGGCGGCATTATCGATTGCACTTTCGTAACCGGCGAATGGTTTGTGATCTTCAATGATGATCGCCCTATGCGGGACGGTTTCGCCACGCGGAAAGATGCCATCGCAGCCTTTATCGAGGCTGCCCGTCCTCAAGTCCGATAGAGGCCGAAGGCTGACATGAAGAATTCATTTCAGTGGAAGCGCTGGAATCTTGGTTACACAAAGGAGGTCATGGACCGCGATCCTGACAGCCCTTTGACGCAGGCGCTTTTATCGTGCTGGCCGCCGCGTATCCAACGGGCGCTAGTGGCCCGGTTCAAATCGCGGGCACAGGAGTTTGTCCCGGATCGACCGGACCAAACCCCTCGAAAGAGGGGGGGCAAGCCGCCCCTCCCTCAAACACCCTCCCATGGGAAGGAGGGACGGTTCCCTCCTCCTCCTTCCCAAACCCTTCCACCTCTCCCTGGCAGTGGGTAACGATGCGGGCAGATTCGCCAGTACCGAGAGAATCAGTCATTGATGATCAGTGCCGGAAGTGTTCGTAAAGCCGGCCACGATGATGCGATTGCGCTTGTGCGACAATGCGATCCCACAGGCTTTGGGTTTAGGAAAAACCCTTACGACGCAAGCGCTTGTCAAGTTGTGACCGGTTCGCTTGAAAGCTGTAGCTCGGAAAATTTCCCGAATCATTTTGCTTTATCAAGCAAATCGGTTAGCGTTTGCGGCTGACGCGATTGCGAGTCGTGTGATTTGGAACGAGGAGAAACCCTAACCCGGAAAAAGTAAACCCCGACGCAGCAAGCTACATCGGGGGGAAAGAATGATCTTAGAAGCGATTGCCGTCGCTCCGAGAGACCCATCTCAAAAACTCAAGTCTCAATCTAAGGCTCCTTTCCCTCACTGTCAATATCGAGCGCAGCTTTTGCGAACGGGTGAGCTTTGCCCGGATTTCAGAAAGGAATCCGATGCAGACCATCGCCAGTTTCAGAAGGGTGACGCCTGGCATTCTTGCCAGCGCTGCCCTTGCCATGAGGGAAGACAACCGCCCCGCGACCAAGGCGCAGGTTGCGAGCGCGCTAAAGAAATGCGCCGGTCGCCTTGGCATAAAAGGCTATCCCTACCAGATCCTCGACACGCTTCTTGCTATCTCCCCGGCAGAGGACTGGACAGAGGGCAAGCGTCCCGTCGTTGCCATATCAAATGCCCGTTTGGCCTATGATCTTGGCGTCTGCGAGAAAACCGTCACCCGCGCCATTCGTTCGCTCGTGGAGGCGGGCATTGTCGCTTATCGCGACAGCCCGACCGGTCGCCGCTATGTAAATCGGGAAGGCGGGGGCAGCTTCGGCCTTGATTTCTCGCCCGCCAGAGCGCGGCTCGCGGAACTCGAAGAACTGGCGAGCGCTCATGTTGATGAGTGGCGATCGATGCGCGAGACGACACGGCAAAGCCAAGGTGTCGCCCGGCAGATCGTCGATGCGCTCGAACAGCTTCGCCGTGATGGTCATGAGACGCAGGGTTTCGAGGAGAAGTTCAATGCGCTCGTAGTCGATTTTCACCAACAGAGGGCAAATCCTGACTACCTTGCGCAGCTCGTGGACCTCCTGAAGGACGCACTTGCACTGTATGAGCCGTCCGAGCAACCTTCGGGGTCATCGCCACAGAATGATGATTCTGCCGATCAAAGCCGTAAAGAGTCCCCCGCGCAGGACAATTCTGTCCCCCCATATACAACTACAACCCCCACGACATTAGTAAGAAGAGAACGGCATCGCGCTAACGCACGATCGATTCAGTTTAGTTCTGAGATCGGCTCCGCCGATCAATGGGCTCTCGAAAAAGAGCCTGTGCGAGCGGAACCGTCTGCGCAAGACCGGGAACGTAGTGATGATGATCCTGCAACCACCCTTGATCTGCTACGGCTAGCTTGCCGCCAGCTTCAGGCCGAATATGGCATCAGTTTCTCGTCCTGGCGCGATTTGGAGGGGCAGGCCGACACAATCCGGGCGCTCATACAAATACCGCGCGAAACATGGGTCGCGGGCGTACAGGTCGCCGGCCGGATGAACGCGGCCGCGGCGCTCGCGATCGTGGCTGAGAAGCTGGTGCGGTCCGCCGCGCTGAAGCCGGGCGCGGCCGAGATCGCGAAGCCGGCGCGCTACTTCCTGTCAATGCTGTACCGCTCGCCGAAGGGTGAATTGCACCTCGCGCCGACACTGCGGGCCTTGGCGAAATCTGCCATGAACTAGGGCGCTCGAATTGTTGAAGGCGAAAGGGAAGCCCCCGCCGAAGCAGGCCGGGGGGACGGCGCGAATACCGATGATGGTCATTGGCATCGAGGTCCTGCCGGCAAGATGTAGGGAGCTGTGCACGCTTTGCAAAGCGGCGCTGACAGTTTGAGGTGAAGGACCAAGCTACCGGCCTGGTTCATGTTCCAGATTGCCGACTGTCATTTCGATAGACGGGCGCGAAAGCTGTGTAGCGTAGCTGGCGGCACGGAGCAGGAAGTTTCGTGCGCGCGACGCCTAGGCCATTGATGTCAATGTCGTCGGGACGAACACTGTGAAGCCGTGCCGGTCAAAATGCCGGTTTCGGCTATGGAATGAAATGGGACGAGAGCAAAGACATAGCGATCAAATCCCTTTGCATGGCAGCGTTGTCGATCGAATAGGCCACTAGGACCGTCCGCCCGGCCAGCAACAGCATAACCGAACGATTTTCCCCGCGCCTGCGGCGCTTCCTCGCGAGTCAAAATCGCCCGCCAATGCCGTCCTCCGCTGCGCTGCGGCCCTTCGGGTGCAGCCCGGTCTTTGTGCGGTCCTTTCTCGTGTCCATCGACAACGCAAGCAAAGGAGATCGCGCAATGTCTGACCTCGTAAACTTCATCCAGATCGACGCCGAAACCGACACGCTGACCGGCAACCTCGCAACGCTGACCTTCGACATCGACATCACCGGCGAGCCGGTTGAGAGCACGAACCCTCAGGCTCCGGTCTACCGGCTTTACGCGAAGTCCCCGCGCAACCGCCGGATCGAGATCGGCGGCATCTGGAAAAAGAAGAACCAGAGGGGCGGCGAATACTATACGCTCACCGTCAACACCGGCTTTGCAAAGCTGAACGCGAACCTGGGCCGCTATCCGGGGCAGGATGACGAAAGCCTGATGGCGGTCATCCCCTGGGATTGATCCACCCGGCCCCCGCTTCGGCGGGGGCTTCCCTTTCGCCTTCCCTGAGACGGAGAGTTCAATGACTGATTCCCAAACCCACCTGTTTCGTGTGGAGCTCGAACGCCCAAATGGCGCCCTGGATTGCTATCCGTGTGTATCGCTCGATACGCTGCCCGAGCTGATCGTTCCGCTCATCTCGAGCGCTGATGAACCCGCCGGCACCATTGTCCGCGTCTACGACTATCAACGCTGGACGCCCGACAGTGAAAGCGGGCTCATACGTGCCCTGTCTCTCCTCGAATAGGACTTGCCCCTTGTTCGATCCGCGCCGGAGGCGGATCGAACTTTCTCGCCAACGGGCGAGGGGCGATGCCCCTCGTCCCGATAGGTCAGGATGGCACCGAACCGCCCGATCCGGTCAAACTCGGTCGCTTGCGACCGGAACCGGAGCCACGCGCAGCGGCGAGCCCGCGAGCATGGCGAGGCTCTGCAATTTGACCGGATCGAGGATCGGTGCATTTCAACAAGGAAATAGTCGCCGGCGAAGCCGGCCTTCCATGCAGTAAGGGTTTTTCCAGCCCGGAGGGCCGAAGCCTGCTTTCGAGGGAAAGCAGGCGTAGCAGGCGGAGGCCTGAGCGCGCCCCCAATGGCGCCGTAGAGAAGGCCGGAGCCTGTGGGAAAACCCTGCGGCCGAAGGCCGCCGTAAAACGCTGTCCCAAAACTGACGTTTTTGATATGTTGTTTTTGTTACGGGTTTTCTCGCCATGTCCGGATAGGACTCGCATCAATCGACACGACGACGCCGGCGGGCAAGATGGTTTTCGGGATCTTCGCCGCTCTGGCTGAGTATGAACGCGAACTGACAATAGAACGTACTGTGGCGGGCCTCTCTGCTGCGCGAGCGCGCGGGAGAGTAGGAGGGAGACCGCCGAAAATGACAAAGGCGAAGTTACGTTTGGCTATGGCTGCGATGAGCCAGCCGGGAACGAAGGTCGGGGAACTATGCCGGGAATTAGGCATTACCCGATCGACCCTTTATCGGCATGTCGGGCCAGACGGCACCTTGCGGACCGAGGGGAAAAAGCTCCTGCCAAGCTAGTCGTATTTGACATTGAAAATGTCGCAGGATTCATTGTGAAATGATTCTGCTGGATGGAGCAAAACATTGACTCCATTAAGGGAGATGATAACGGTTAGGACGTTCTCTTGTATAAAAGTACACCAATAAGCGCACCAAATAAAATCGAACGTGGGAACGACAGACGGGCGGAACAGATGAAGGGCATCTCAAAGGTAATAACGTTTGACGGCCCACCTGAACCAGAGAAAATAAAACCGGGTGAAGCCGGCGTGAATCTCTCTTGGTTGACAGAACTCGCGGATAACCCTCCTCCAAAAAACAGGCATTGGTCTAAGATGCTTCGGGAGTTGGTGTTAAATCCGCGAGCGGATGGGACAACTCCGACAAATGACGAGTTGGCGGCTAAACTCGAAGTCTTTCGAGATACAGTGATGCGCGCCAAAAAGCGTTGGCAAAAGATCGGCGTGATCTATCGCGTCAATTACAACGGCGTTTATGCTTACAATCCCAAAATGCTTGTCGCGAAAGACAAGGACGGGAATGTCATAAAGCACGTGTCGATTGATGTGCGGGCGGCGTCCGATATGGAGGCCTACCACTAGGGCAACTAGCGGTACTTCTCAAAAAGATCGACCTGTTCGGGCTTGTCTCCGGCCTCCTCAGAATGTGCCGGAGCACTCGCATTTTTGCGTGCGGCCGCGGCCGCCGCTTTGAAGGCTTCTTCAAGCGGCAAGTCCTCTTGTTCGGTATCTTCGGTCGAAGGCAGCGCACCTCGTGGCGGCGGTGAGTTCTTACCAAGAACCGCCTTCACATAGACGTCGATATCGGCGTCACTGGTGAAGGTGCCGGTTGGTTTAAAGGTGTAGGTCCACTCGGCCGGAACGTTCGACGGGCGATGATCCTTTGCGTCTTCAGGGAAGGGGAATTTGACCTGATAGACGTTCTTGCCGATCCCGGTAACGAAGGCGGTCACACCTTTATCATCGACGCCCAATTCCGTGCTGAATTCCGATCGTTCGATAGGGCTGGCGCGATGCGTCTCCTTCAGCCATTTCGTCGTGCCATCGGTCATCATGTCCCGGCGATATTCATAGAATGTCGTCTCGCCCAGGTCACGTTCCATGCGTTCTGCTGTGGGTCCAAAGTTGATGCGAGTTATGACCTTTGTGCCAACAGACGCTATGAGGACGTCGAGGACTTCCTGTCCGTAGTTTTTGGCGATCTGTGACAGGTCTTGCAGACCAAGTACGGCGCAGACCCCCTTGGACCGACCGAGAGTAACGAAGCGCTCGAAATCCTGAATTTCCGGAAGCTGCCCCCATTCATCGAGAAAGAACCAAATGCGGCGCAGGTCATGATCTGAAAGCAGGTTGCTGTCCGTGACGGTTGAGACAGCAACAGCGTATAGCGCGGAAATCCAGCCGTCGGAGAGTTCGGCATACCGGCCGGAGTGTTGGACAATAACCGTTCTCTGATCGGTCTTGTTGACCAACCATTCACGTAACCGGAAGCGCTGCCTTCCCTCATAGGTGGGCCATGCTGTCGCCAGCATTTCGAGCAGACGCATGTTCGTTTCGAGCTGGCCGAGCGTGGACATGACCTGCTTGTAATCTGCGGTCAAGAAGATGTCGGCTCCGCGCTGATACTTGAGCATGATCCGGAGCAGTTTTTCCTGATCCTGACGCGTTTCATTGAGCAGATCGAGCCATGTCCATTCCTTCGGTTTTTCCGCCATCAGCTTGATAGCGCAGCCGGCGAGGACAGCGCGAGCGCTCTGCGTAAAAAACGGATGTCCGTCATCGGGAATGATACGTTGCGCCAATTCAACAGCGTCCTGTGACACGATCAAATCGGCCGCAATATCCCAAACCGCCGAACGGTCATCCTGTGGCGCCAGAAGAAGCGGAGGAACCTCTTTTCCGTCACGAACCGATGGAGGTGTTATGCGGGTATAGTCACCCTTCTCATCGAAGATGATAGCTTTGTCCCCGCGTTCGACAACGGAGCCGATCATGCGACGAAAAGTTACCGTCTTGCCACCCCCGGGAGCGCCAAGGATGAATGTGTGATTTGTCTCGCGAGGGAGCGTGTAATGCCATCCATTGAACATATGGATTCCGCGAGTCTTCGGATAGCGATTGTGCTTCTGCTCGTAACGAGCAGCACGCAACAAAGCGTCCATTCCCTCTACGACCATTCCCGAGATAATGACGCGTTGCCGAACCACGAGCCACTTCTGATAAATGAATACTCCGAGGAGGGCGAGAGCGACTATAAGAGGCGCAATAACGACTACCTGGTTGCGAATAGCTGAACCGGCGAGGGGGCTTCCAATCGCTTCAAGATGGGATCGGCAAGCGCCCCATTTCCATATCGTCAGGCAATCCCATGCCTGCGAAAAAGAGAGCTGGACGAAATGACCATTCGCCGTAGGCCATGATGGGTTCACGAAGCGGAAGTACCACAAGAGCGGCGTCATGACCGCCGCCACAATAGCGGCGATAACGAGAACTCCAACAGCAGGTTCAGGCGGTTTCCGTATCATTTCTCAAAAGCCTTCCTGCCCTTTTCAATCATCGCAGTGCGAAGCTTCTCGTTATCCTTTTGCTCAAAAGCCGTCAGCAGCACACCGAGGATGAAAGCGGGGTTTTCATTGCGAAGACCCGCCTTCACGACGAGGCCGCCAAGCATGATTTTCTCATGCGCATCCTTCTGTCGATTTGCCGCCATCCTGTCTCGATACTCCCTATGTCGCTTCCCAAGCAGGAGTGCTAAGCGCCCTGCTTCACTCAGCGGGTGTTTGTTGAAATCGGTCGGCCACTTCCTTCAGAGCCTTGAGTAATTCGCGGTCGGACACATCGACGTCAGCAAGTCCAGCTTTGACAGCCAGTCCACCTAGCCGTTCAGCTTCCTTTGCGCGTTCCGCATCGAGCTGTTGTTGCAAGCGTGCGATCTCTTCCTGAATCTTCGATACCTTTGAGGTGCGTGCCACGAGTAGCCTCCGTTGTTTCGCTGTACACTCGTCATTGATACCGCCAGTTGCTCTATACGGCAAGATTGAATTCCACTCGATGAGCTGTCGAGCGGTAGCGAGCCAATAAGAAAAACAAAGTGTTGGCGGAGCCAACGCATTGTCAGTCCCGTCCGGAGCCGCGCAGCGCTCCGGTTTCTAAGGGCGCACTTATGTATCGACAAGTCGATACCTGCTTGTTATGTGTGTTCGCATGGCGATATTTCATCTTCATGCGAAGGTTTTAAGCAGGGCGACCGGGCAAAGCGCGGTCGCAGCAGCATCATATCGCCATTGCGCCGCCATGACTAATCAGACCTATGAACGGTCCTATGATTTTTCCAACAAGAAGGGAAACGTTCACAGCGAATTCGCGATACCAGCTAATGCGCCGGAATGGGCGCAGGCTCTCGCGAACCTTTCCCCGGTTCAGGCGTCGGAGGCCTTTTGGAATAAAGTTGAGGCATCCGAGAACAGGAAGGACGCGCAGTTTGCTCGTGAAATGACACTTGCCCTGCCCATTGAGTTTTCGCGAGAACAGAACATTGCCCTGGTCCGCGAATTCGTGGAGGAGAACTTTTCAAAGAAGGGGGTCGTGGCGGATTGGGCGTATCACGAGATCAAGGGCAATCCGCACGTTCATATCATGAGCGCTTTGCGGCCTCTGACAGATGAGGGATTTGGAGCAAAAAATGTTCGCGCGGTTGATGAGAATGGTGAGCCGAAATTCTCGAAGAACGGCCATGCCCTCTATCGCCAGTTCGCCGGAGACAAGGAGCTCATCCCTGCACTGAGAGAAGCATGGGCGGATGTGCAGAACCATCATCTTGCCTCACACGGGTTCGATATTCGTGTTGACCACCGCTCCTATTCAGAGCAGGGAATTGCGATCGAACCAACCATGCACCGCGGGCCTACCGCCGAGGGGATGGACCGGAAAGGGGTGAAGTCGGATCGCATAGAGATCAATGCAGAGATCGAAGCGACACGCCGCCAGCAGGTGATGGCAGATCCTTCCATCATCCTGAAGCTGATCACCGCTGAAAAGTCTGTCTTCGATGAGCGCGACGTTGCGCGAACAGTCCATCGCTACACCGATTCCTACGAGGATTTTCAGGCGCTGTTCCTCCGCGTAGGCGCGCTTGAAAATCAGGTGATGATCGCATCACCGATCTTCGATCCTATGACAGACAAGATCATTGAGCGCGCAAAATATACAACGACGGAAGTGCTCGATACCGAACGAACTATGATCGCTTCTGCGCGGTCGCTAGTCGGTCGGGACGGTTTTGCGGTCAATCAGAAGAGCGCTGATAAGGTTGTCGCAGAGGTTGAGAAACGTGCCGGTTTCAAATTCGATCCAGAGCAAAAGGTTGTCATTTCTCGCCTAACTGAAAAGGCGGGTATCGCCGTCATGGTCGGTTACGCAGGTGCCGGCAAATCGACTGTGATGAACGCTGTACGCGCGGTTTACGAGGGAGAGGGGAGACGTGTCGTAGGCGGAGCGTTGGCCGGCAAGGCTGCAGTCGGCTTGCAGGAAAGTGCAGGCATTGAATCCCGCACACTTGCCTCCTGGGAGGCGTCTTGGAAGAACGGCCTTCGCCAGTTGGGGCCGGGCGATGTGTTCGTACTTGATGAAGCAGGCATGGTCGGTTCAGCGCAGATGCAGCGATTTGTTTCTGCGGTGGAAGAAGCCGGAGCGAAGCTCATCTTACTCGGTGATGCGCGCCAGTTGCAGCCGATTGAAGCTGGTGCCGCCTTCCGGGCTATTGCCGATGACGCAGGGTACATCGAGCTTACGGGCGTTCGCCGCCAGCGCGAAGAATGGATGCAGAATGCGACTATTGAATTCGGCAAGGGGAATACCGCGGACGCGATCGGGCGCTACGTCGAACATGATCTCGTCCAGCTCGAATCTGACAGTGCATCGGCTCGGAATTCTTTGATCGGCAATTGGCGGAGTGATTGGGAGGCCGGCGTCGATGTGTTGATGCTTGCGCATCGCAATGTCGATGTCCTTGCTCTGAATATGGCTGCCCGAAACGTTATCAAAGAGGGAGGCGGTCTTCAGGAGGAACATGGGTTCCGGACTGATCGGGGCCAGCGTCAGTTTGCGGTTGGGGATCGTATCGTATTTCTGGAGAAGAGCCGTGAACTTGGTGTCGAGAACGGTTCATTCGGCAATGTAGAGGAGGCTAGTCGCGGCCGTCTCGTGATTGGTCTGTTTGACGGCCGAAGCGTCACCGTCGCACAGAACGGTTACGCGAATATCGATTATGGCTACGCAGCGACGATCCACAAGAGTCAGGGCGCGACGGTCGATCGTGCCCACGTTCTGGCGAGCCCGACGATGGACGCGCACATGACGTATGTGGCGATGAGCCGGCATCGAGACAGTGCGACCCTTTATGCAGGTTCCGATGAATTCGGAACTCTTGATAAGTTGGTGGACACACTTTCACGCGATCGCATGAAGGATACCACTCTCGCTTATGAACGGACTGACGATTACCGTCTGAGCGTGAAGGAATTTGCTGAACGGCGCGGCATCCCATCATTCAGCGAAATTGGGGATATGTTCCGTCATCAGCTTGCGGCATTGCGAGAGCGCTTCACGAAGGTTGCCGAGCGGCTGGAAGCCATTGGCAAGAAATTCGCCCATGTCATTCGGCCTGAGCAGCAACAGGGCAAAGCCGCCGAACATCGGCCGGAATATCAACCGTCACAGCGGCAGGTCGTAACGGTTCCGGACATCACATTCCCCGAAATGACTTCTGCGGTTCGTCAAGCCCTTTCCCGATTGGAGCATAATCTAGGACATGCCCAAATCTCCGATACGGATCGAGCACGTCGGCGTTGGTTCACGAGTGCTGGATATGAATTAAGGGACGGTTCAGCCGCCACGGATCTTCAGCGCTTCAATCGGGAAATTGCTTCCATTATTCCGCAAGCGACTGTCGTTGCCATCGGTCCGGATCTCGGCGCCGACGATCGCAATCAGGTTCAGTCGCTATTACCGGAGTCGGTTCGAGAGGCTTTCATCGACAACTGGCCGCTGATCCATGCCGGGCAGAAAGCCGGTCAGGATCTCACGCGCCTCGAACTCGCGCAGACGCTCAACAGCGAAGCGAAAGAGAGGCTGGTAGTCGAACAGTATGAAAGGAGGCAGGCGATGTTTGCGACACCAGAAAAGCCACTTGTTGCAGCAATCTCCGACTGGCGCGATAGCATCGAGGCGACGGTTGCGGCACGGATGGAAACCCGGCCGGTCATGCAATCAGCAACACGCCGTCTCGAGACGGCGGTTGCAGCCGTCTGGCAGCGGCCTGAAGCCGTGCTTTCTGCGCTGCGGAACCTGATAGATGACGGGCGGGTTCTAGTCGCCGATTTAGCGCAGTCCATTCGGGATAATCCAGCATCTGTTGGCGAGCTTCACGGCAGCAGAAGCATGTTCGGCCGAAATGACGGCGTGCGAGAGAAGGCGCTGGCAGCGGTCTCGCCGGCGATCTCGGCCTTGCAGGATTACGGCCAGGTTCGAAGCAATCTGAGGAATGATCTGACCAAGGACGAGCAGCGGTTCCGTACCCTGATGCGGGAGCCAGTTGATGATCTTTCGCAGGCTGCACGCGAGCTTGTCGGTCGTATCGAGAGAACGCCTGCAGATCGTCTAGGGACGTTGATTAGATCGGCGGATGATCAGCAGGCAATGGGTGAGTTGCGCCGGTTTGTCGAGACAGTTCGCGACCGGTTCGGTTTGCCGGGAACAAATGAGCTTGATCGCGATCGCCTCGCCCAGGCGATGCCCGGTGCTGATCAGGAGCGGGTTGAAGCGTTCGCAGCCGGGTACGCGAAAGCTGACCAGCTTGTGACGACTGTTCAGGCCGCTCAACAGGCGCAGAAAATAGAGATGGCACACGAGCAGCAGCAAACGCGCGGACGAGAGAAGGGGCACGGAATCTCGTATTAAGATTGTAGGAAAATGCCCGCTTTGGTGATGCTGTATATTGCAAAATCCGTCAAATTGGGTAGGACTGAATTTGAGAGGGTGATCATTCCATTGATCGCTTGTCCATAATGAGAGACAAGGCGACTTTTGATGCGGAACTCAGTAATTGTAGCTCTGGCATTCCTATTGGGTGCCTGCGCGAACAAGAAAGAGAATTTCGATACTCTATCGGTTAGAAAATATCTCGATTCGTCGTTGGTGACTGTGAACGAGGAAAAGCGATATGCTTCGCTATATCCGAGAGCACTAGAGCCTCATGCAAGTAATACTGTCAGGCTGCATCCGGAGACCGCCGGACAAGAGCTTTTACAGCCGGTCCATGCCCGTTGGAACGGTACTCTGGATGATATCACACGGAAGGCGGCCCGCATGGCCGGTTATTCCGTTAGGGCGAATGGAGAACGTTCAGGGTCTCCAATCTTGGTTTCGGTCCATTGGGCTGACATGACGCTTCTTGGCCTTTTGCGGGAAGCCTTCGGCCAAGGAAAGGGGCGTGCATGGCTGGAAATTGACCAGTTTGCACGCGTCATGACCATCCACTACGCCCGGCCTGAAAAAAGCCCGGTCCCGCACCTGGACGACACCAAGCTATGAAGCAGTTTCCAACAATCCTTGCCGCACTGTCCGTCTCCGTTGCCCTGGCCGGTTGCACCACGACCGGTTCATCAAATCCGGACGAGCCGCCTCCACCTCCAACCCTTGGCGGAGTGGACAACCTAACTGGCGGGACGGCCGCACCGATGACTTACGAGCAGTTTGCCCGTAAGACGCGCAGCGGGACCGGCGCGAACGCGGTCGATTCAGAGCGGTATTCGGCACTGCGCGACGCAGCGCTCTCATATGCCGCTCAGGCCGCCTATGAGCGACGTTCATGGGAGATCCTGAGAGAGCTTGAGGCGCAGTCGTCGAGGCTTTCGCAAGAGTTCAATTTCAATGATGTGGTCTACAAGGCACCGAAAGAGGCGGGCTATGTCGTTCCTCCTGTTGTGAGCAGGGCCAAGGAAGCGATCACCATCACGGACGGCGGCCGCGAAAGCGTTGCGGCCGATGAATATTACCGCATCGAGAAGCCGGGTCGCCTCGTGGCCGTGATACCGAGCTGGCGCGATTATCTGGTTATCGGCGTCGATAAGACTCCAGATCCCTCAGACCAGTTTCTTCCTTCTGGAAAGGAAGAGCGAAAGATTTGGGACCGCTATATGGCTGAAGGCTGGCGGCAGGGGCGGATGCAGGCCGAGGAAGCGTTGAAGGAGAACATGAATCTTCTTCGCCGCGACTATTTGGGAATGGTCGAATATCGGCGTCTTGTTGATGCTGGCCTGGTCAAGAGCCTTGTAGTGACGTCGAGCGAGGTTCGTGCCAAGGGCACGCCGGAAGAGCTGTTTATCGGCCAACGCCGGGTGAAGATCGAGAATGCCGCAACATTCGTTTCCGACCCGCGGCGTTGGAAACCGATCACTCGGAGATTCGAGGTCTCCAAGTGAACGGAAATTCTATATCGAGCCAGACAAGCACGGTCGATCCCGCCGACCCCCTTGGCCTTCGCAAGCAGGAAGGGGGGTATGGCGGTCTCGTCATCGTCGTAGCGCTGATTGCTGTGGTTGCTGGCTATTGGCTCTATAGGCGAGGGAAATGATTGACGAATCGCGTCTGGACGATACTCCATTCAAGCCAACCGACTCCTTCGTACCCGTTCTGAAGGAAGAGCCGACGCGGTTCGATTCCTCGCCCGAGATTTTCGACACATTCATCGTTGGGGCCGGCAAGCGCGGGGCGTCTGACATTACCATCCAGTCGGAAGCCCGGCCGCGCATCCAGATCAATTCTCGCCAGCATTTCGGCACCAAGCGCATGTTGCTTCGCTCCGAGGTCGATCTGCTGCTGTCATATATCTGGCGATCGAGCGATGCGCCGAGCATCTTGCGGCAGGGCCGTTGTCTCGACTTCTCCTATGAAGTCCAAGTCAGTCGCCATGAGCGGCATCGTTTCCGCGTCAACGCAACACCAATCACGAAAAACGGTGGCTCCGGCGTCGAACTGACGATGCGCTCATTGCCGTCGCGCACTCCCACCCTGGACGACGTTCAGTTTGAAGAAGAGTTGAGGCCGTTTCTCAATCCAAAGTCCGGCATAATCGTCATTGCCGGCGGCACTGGACATGGAAAATCGACCACCATGGCGGCGATCACCCGCCATCACCTTGAAAACCATGAGAATCCTCGAAAGATTGTCGACTTTCAGGCACCGATCGAATTCACCTTCGCCGACATCCTTAGCGAGCAGGGCGATTCTGCGAGCCTGATCGGCCAATCAGAGATCGGGGAGGGCCGTGACCTTCCGACCTTTGCAGCCGGAATCTGGTCATCCCTTCGGCGAGCGCCGGCGATCATCAATGTCGGTGAGGCACGCGATCATGGCTCTATGAGCGGCTGCATCGCGGCCAGCATTCAGGGCCACATCGTCAATACGACCACTCATGCCGGGTCGGTTGCCGAGGGCCTACGGCGCATGGCGATGGAGTTCCCTGCCGAGGAGCAGGCAGCGCGAGCATTCGACCTGATCAGCTCGTTACAGATCTTCATCACACAGCATCTTATCCGCACGTCGGACGGTACAAGGCGCTTTGCAGTCCGCGAATTCCTTGTGTTCGATGATGATGTTCGCGACCGGTTTCTGGATAAGCCGATCGACGGATGGTCCGCTGTGGTGCGCCAGCTCCTGAAGGAAGGCATGAAGTCCGACAAGGTGATTGCACGACCGCTCGCGCAATCCACCATGAAACTCGTCGATGAAGGCTGGATCACGATGAGCGAGGCACGGAGCTTTATTCCGCGGTCGATGTTCGAGATCCTTGCATAATGGAGAAACGGGATGGCTGATCAGGATTGGTATGCAGTTAGGCCTATGACCGAGGCCCAGGAACGAGACGCGCGGGTAGATTTGACTATGATCATACGCGGCGAAGAACTGGACCTACCTTGGGGTCGATTAAGGAGGCTTTTAGATCACGAGCTCGTCGTGATTTCTTTTCCCGTGCACACCCAGGGAAGCGTGAGGTCGTTAGATCCGACCGACAAGGGGCTGCGCTTCCTGGGAGTGAAGGAACAATGACGACAAAAGGAAACGTTCAGAGGCTGTCAGGCCGCGGAGCAATTAGGCACCCAAAAAAGGCACGATGACATGGATTATCTTCTCAATACGTTTGCTCAAATGCCACGCGTTGTCCTTGATAATTTGGCAATCGCCGTGTTGGTAAGTTTGGTGATGCAAGCCGGAACGGCCGTCATTCTTACGAAAACCGATTTAGTTCCGCAAGAGCAGCGCGGTGAGTTTTATTTTTATGTGAAGTATGCTGGAAGCATCGGCTTAGGTCGATCCTCAAGGATAAGAATACTATTATTACTCATATTGGTAGTAGTATTCGACTCAATTAGTATCGGCGCAGCATCATTTTTTATAGAAATGCTGTGTTCCAATGGCAATGCTTTGATGACGGGCAATGGATATCCCTTGGAATATGCGGACAAGGCCATGGGGGCACTATCCGGTGTCCTTACAGTAGTTTTTATGCTCACACTAATATGGAAAGGTGGCAATGCTATTCTCACATGTCAGCGGTAATGTCGTAAAGGAGATAGCTGGTGTCAAAGTTCATTAAATGGTGTTTCTATGGCGAGAAAGAAGTGCGCAAATCCATGGGGATTTTATGGCCAATCCTGATAGGCTTAATATTTATAGTATTTTGGCCGTTGGGTAACAAAGCGGGTGATGCGTTCTTTCATTATATGGCTAACTAAGTGATCATGAGGCTGATAGGAGACAAAGCGCATGTCGGATCAGGAAATGCGGATTTTTATCATTACAGTTGCAGCCGTTCTTGTTGCAAAAGTTATTTGGGCTGTAGGGCGAAATCTATTGTTCGGCCGACGCGCTGATACACGAGGTTACAGCGGGACATCGATCCGAAAGGTATAGGAGATGCAAGAATATTGACGATAAGGGCCACTGATGATTATCCGACCAACAGAGCATTAATCTTTGATGATGGCACCGATTCGCCTTCGGTTGTGGGGTTTTTAGAGGATCACGAGGGTAATCTTCTCAAAGTCAGCTTCGAGGCAGATGGTACCATTCGCATTTGCTCTGATGGACGAGAGCAAATAAGCATCACAAAACATACTGCGCGTATGATAGCCAACCTTTCTGATATGGCAGCCCATTTCTGGATTGATCTCCAAGCATACCGGGTTGGTGAAAAGTGGGTTGGCTGGAGGAAGTTGGCCGTCGTCCAACTAAACAGCTAAAGGATCAATACGAAATCATCAGTACAATATTTACGTGAGCAAGCTTCATGTTGATAGAATCCATTGTCGGTAGTTTGTTTGGCGGACCTCAACCAAAGACCCCCAATGAAAAGATGCTGCATAGGATCATGATGGTTATTGTCATAAACTTTCTGATCGTTCTTGTGATTTTTTCAGTACGCTCACCCGCGGATGAATCAGCGAGAACGTTCTGTGAAAAAAAACCTAGTCCGTATGAGAGCACAAGTGATTGCATTGCGAAATGGGATAAGGTCGCCGTTGCCCTTGGCTCGATCAGAGAAATCGATGCGGCAAGTGTCTCACGATGCAAAGCAGAATTTGGCACGGATATGCTAGCCGTTTGGAATTGCGCTAAATTGACGGATGGATCGCCGGTTTCTGCTCGATTCAGGACACCCGGCGAAGGTGACTAACAAAGTGCAATATGATATTGCTCAATAAAATCAACAAGTTAGTTCCATAATAAACCTTATGCGACTAAGCCATTGAATTTATTGGAATAAATATGGCTACTACTTCTTGTCGTCATTGTTCGTACTCACCTGTCGCCAGCAACGCTCCATACTGTCCTAAGTGTGGTGGCAAGAGGCCCGGCGAGCGGTGGTATGAAATACCAGTTGGATTAATGATTCTGGCAGCAATCTGCTATTTGGCGTGGCTGTTCTTGTCGTAAGGGCGTTACGCAAGGCCGCCGACAAACCCGCTTAACTCATCAAGCCGCACCATCGAAATCCGTACTGTGCCACGACAGCCGCGCGCTCTGCAGATTGTTTCGCGCTCGAGCTCGTCGATGTACAGGAATTCGCGTTCCGGCGAGACGCATACGATGGCACGGGTGAGGTAATGCACATGACCGCATTTCTTGCACCGCGCCTCGAGCTTCTGATTGTCGGCCAGGTCGCCGACCTTGACGCTTTGTTTCCAGCCCATCACCAAAAATCCTCCGCGGATGGAATGCGCGTGTACGAGATCTTGCCGCCGACGTGGCCGCCGGCCGGCGGCCGCCATTGGCCGAGGCTGACAACAGTGGCAGCATAGCGCGCATTGAGGTTGTCGATTGCCTTGCTGGCGTTTTCCCAACGCCGGCGTTGGCGGTCATCATTGTGAAGTAGATCAAGCTGGCGTTCATGCGCAGGCGTCAGATCATAGAGGGTGACGCCTATCCGGAAGATCGTGAGTCCGCGCGGATAGTCCAGCGCGACCTTTTCCCAAAGTTCGGAAAGGGCGGCAAGGATGGCCTGGTCGTCGTTGACGACCGGTAGGTGGCGCTTTCCCATCCACGATCCATCACGAATCGAGAGCCAGAGCCAGAGGCCGGCGGCATAAAAATTCTCGCGCCGCAGACGCCGCGCCGCTTTTATCAGAAGCAACCGTGAGATCTCGCGCGCGCCGGCCATGGTGCGCGATTCCGGAGGAAGCACGCGCCCATGGCCGAACATGCCCCGGCTCGATGCCTGGGCCTGTATGTCGTAGCCATGGAGAGCATACCAGAGTCGTTCCCCAGTGACGTTGTTCCAAAGCCGACGCATGTGCTTGGGCTGGAGATTATAAAGCTGTTCGGTTGTGTAGATGGACGATCGATAGAGCCGCTTCGCCATATTCCCGCCGACTCCTGGAATATCTTCCATCGCAACCGCGAACAACGGCGCAGGCAGGTCAGCCGGCCGCCAGATCGCCAATCCGTCGCCGTACCGCCCTGCCCCGCGCTTACCTTCCTTACAGGCAATTTTCGCAAGCTGGCGATTAGCGGCGAAGCCGATCGAACAGGTGATAAAGGAACCGACATTCTCTGCGATCGCGGCCTTGATGCGAGCCGACAACCCTTCCGGGTCATTGCGGCCGGTCTCATCGAGGCGGCAAGTCAGCTCATCAATCGATTTAGCCGCGTCGATCGGAATAACGGTCTCTATTTCGGACAGGAGCGCGTTATGCGCCCGCCGATAAAGGTCGGGCTTTTGTGGAACAAGCACCAGGTCTGGACAGAGCCGCTTTGCCTCGTCGATCGGCATTACATTCTTGACGCCGTAGGCCTTTGCCTCACGACTGCACGCGATGACTGCCGTGCGGGTCGTGCCGGCGAACGGCACGACGCCGATCGGCCGCCCCCTCAAGCGTCGGTCACACTGCTGCTCAACGCTTGCGAAGAATCCGTCAAAATCTAGGTAGAGCCGTTCGATCGTCTCCGGCTTGCGCATTCTGTCTTCGCTCCTGAATAGAACAAAAACAGAACAACGGAGAGGCGGTTCCCGTCAAGAGGAATTTTTTTCTTATGCAACGGTATGGGCCGTTTGCTTGGTGGCGGAAATGAAGAAGGCCCGCAAGGCGGGCCTTCTGCACTTGGACGACCGTTCTTAGCCGAACGGCAGGAAATGACGCCGAATTTTCCTGGCGATCACGTTTGAGAATATCAGCAACGCGGCAAGTGCCGCAAAAATCGATATTTCGAAGCTATATTGGGCGGGATTAGCAAAGATGTTTCCAACTCCACTCGTTAGCAGCATGAAAGCCCAATAGCCGGCCAAGCAGACGAAGACGACGGCGAGGACCGTCGGGACAGAGAAAACGATAAGCAGCGGAGTGAAGATCACCATCCGCACCACTTTTTCAGTCTTTGTCAGACCGTGGGCGTCAACGTCGTAAATGGGACGCAGATACTTCGGTAAGGTCATATCGGCTCCTTTCGCGCCGTTGTTGCCATCATTGAACCATAACTCAGAACCGCTTTTATAGGAAGGTTCGGCCGGCACCTGTTACTTCCGAGGCAGGAGTTTTCCGACTGTAGTTGGGATATGCTTCGCCCCTTCAGAAAGTCGGCCGAGTTCCTTGGTCGTACCCATGGCTGCAATATTAGCTCGCATCGCAGAATGTGCATCGAGGTCGTCGCCGATATGGTCGAACCACCGGAACACCCGGCCCGGAAATTCTGCGATCAGGGAGAACGATCGCTCAATGATGACGAGATAGACCGCCGCCATGAAAAACATGACGACAAAAATACCGAGGAACCATGCCAAGCTGACAAAGCTATCTCCCACGAGTGATTGAGCAGAGGTCAGAGCGTAGTAGAGCCCGCCATTAATGAGAACACCCATGATCCGGAAAAGGATCATTCCGAGGAGGAGCCCAAAAAGCATGAGGACCGGCGTCAGAGTGAGCGCCAGCACCATGACATAACCGCGCCGGGCCTGGCTGCCGCCCATCCCCTTCCCTTCCATAGAGAGATGCGCGATCGCCCAAAGTGGGGCGGCGAAGATGGCTTCCATTACCAGAAGGAAGAACGCGCCAATTCCGATCACCCATGTCACCATCGGAACCATTGGAAGCACGAAGGCAAGGAACATGCCCATGGCCCCAATGCCACTTATGACCCAACCGACGAAGTTCGAAAGGACTGTTATACCGGTTCCCACGTATGGCACCACTGCAAGGACAGACAACGCGATGATCGCAGCGGTCGTATAGAACGTGACCTGCGTTCCAAACGTGACGAGACCGATCATTGGATCGTTGGTGGGCCTCATAGGATTAAGGAACTCCAGTGCCTCGTAAAGCGAACCAGCAGATGGCATCCAGTCGGAAATATCGCCGCCGCTGTCCGCGAACGCGACGCGTTCATTTACGAACGCCCTGATCCCGCTTCTGGCGACGCTTTCGTTCCACCACTCAACGGTACCGTTGTAAGTCGCCGAAATCTGGTCGAGGAACTTCTTGGCGTCGCCGTCAGCCGAGCCGAGTAAGTACCAGTTGTTATCCGCGTATTGGGAAGCAATCGCATTGCGCACCGATCCACCCGGATTCGACGCGGCGCCGATCGCTCCTCCTGGCGTCACTTTCGGAAGCGCAGTTGCTACCGAATTAGAGTCAGCCGACAGCCGTGCGATGAGCTGATAATAGAATCCCGCTTGCAACCAGCCGCCGTTCTTGAGATTGCCGGCTAGTGCCTGGCTTTGTGAATCTCCGACGGGCGTCACCTGCAGTGGATCATCTGCTTCCGCAACGTCTTTGCCGGCTTTCTGCAATTTATCATCACCGATATATTGCTTCAGGATATCCGCGTGCTGCTTGCGCCAGTCGTTGAGATCTTTGCGAAGATCACGATAGGCCGGCAATTGTTCACGCTTGCTGATCGCCTGGGCGAGCTGCGCAGCAGTGCCAGAGAAGCTGTCAGCGGTTTTGGTAACAGCTTGCTGCATGGCTTGAATGTAGTCGTTATAGGACTTGCCGGCAGCTTCAGCCAGTCGCTGGAAACCCGTCGTTTGGCCGGGCAGGCTGACGATGCCACAAGCACCATAAGAATTCGGCAGGCTATATGCCATTTGCGGTACACCTGATACCGTTCGCCAAGACCCGCGCGAGATTCCGTCTAGTCCATCACCTCCTTTGGACACTTCGAGATTGTACACCGCCTGGCAAAGTTCGGCCCGCCACAATCCCTGCAAGAATTGACCGTCAAGGGCGTCATAGTCACCGCCCACGACTGGCAATCGCTGTTCAACGATGAGATCGACCGTCTCATTCCAGAAGAATGAGGCGGTGGCCGTGCTCACGTTGACCATGTAGGCAATGCCATGCTGAGCGGCATTATATCCGGTTGGCATGGGAATGAGGGCACCTACCGCGAGGATAGTGCGCAACGGCACCCACATTGCTGAATGCCGTCTTCCAAGTATCTCGCCCTCGTGGGCGGTTTCCGTGACGCCTACGACAACATTGTAGATGAACAGGATTGCCGCAATCGCGAAGAACAGAACATTGAAATTCGCGATCAGCGAGGAAATGAGGGTTTCGTCGTTAGGGCCGGTGAAGAGCGGCCCAAAGATCATATTCAAGAAGGAATTGGACCGTGCGTCTCCCTCGCCCTTGATGATATCGGCAATATTGATGTCGTCGGCGTGCGCGACGCTTGCCGAGATCATCCAAAAAGTAGCGAGAAGTCCCACCCGGTTCATGATTAATCGTCCTTTGATAGGATCTGCATGTTTGAAGGCAGACGGTCGTTAAAGTAATCGCGCACAGCGCCGATCCGGCCTTGACGGATCTGCCATGCCCGAAAGTCAGCCTTCATCGCCAAAGCGAAGGTGATGACTGCCACCAGGCACCCGCCGATGAGAAGATAGAAGGACCGATAGCCGAGAACGTAGAGAGCCGGGATAGCAGCGAGTGCAATGCAACCTGCTACCATGTAGATGCTGGAATCCCTGTCCCACGCCGCCAGCGCTGCATCTATTTCCTTTGCGTCGAGCCCGTCACTCAGTTCTTTGAAGCGCTGAATGCCGCCATCGGCATATCGATCTCCGAAGCTTCTCGCCTTCAACCGGCCTTTCGGCCGCAACTCGTCGATCGTGTTCTGAACATTGTCGGCAGCATCTTCCGCAGCATGTGATGCTGCGTTGAAAAAGACCTTGATGCCGAAAGCCCGTTTCAGGTTCCAAGAGGCGAAACGACGGATGCGACCTTGCTCACTCATTGCGCTGCGCTCGCTGTCGTTACGGTCGTGCGACTGTCGCGCTCGTCAAGGCTGTTCGACAACAGCGCTGCAATTGCCGCTGCTTGGCGGCGCTCGAGATTGAACCTCATCCAATCGACATGAAGGTTGAGAGCCTGGGTTAGCAGTTGTTCGCGCTGCACAGCGGCGGGAGACATGCCAGCCAGTTCCTTGTGCCACTCTGGATTGGAAAAGCGGGAGCGGACGAAAATATCTACCGCCTGCAGTTCGGAAACATGCTCGCCTACTTCGTAGGGATAGGATTCCGTCACGGCTTTTTTCGCCCAATCCGCAAGTTCTTTGCCACCCGTAGGAGCCGCAATGTCACCAAGATAGCTGTAGATCGAATGTGCTGCCGAACGGCGGGTAGCATCGACCTGACGAGCCGCAACTTGCGCCCTGCCGGCCGGCGATCTCATTTCCGCTTGAGTGATCGGCTTTGGCGGAATCGGATCGACCATGTTGTTGATCATCCGGACGTAAGCCTTGGATACTTCTCCATCCGACGTATCGAGAGTGATCGCGTCGGTTAGGAGGCGAACATCTGAAGTCGGATCAGCGAAGCCGGCGACATTCCTCAACTCGTCACGGTCTGCAATGATCGCGTTTGCGACCGCCAACCCACCTTCCGTTACCGGTTTGCCAATATCCTCGTTGCCGTATGACCAATTGCGGGATGCGTTGGCAACATCGTTGCCGCCGTAGCCCGCGACCCCCTGCCCTGGCTTGCCCATGCTGAAGATGCCCGACAAGTCGAGGCAGGCCGAGGTAGCCGGATCGTACCGACCGCCTTCCGCTGCAGCTCGGGCCTTCTGTCGCTCACGGATGGTTTCTGCCATCTGAGCGGCTTCCTGGGTCCGGGAGTTAGCTTCGATCGCGCGGTTCTGATAGGCACTCAATTGCGCGACGCCCTTCAGAATGGTTTGCGCAATCTGGTTGCCAACGTCAGTCGTATGAGAATTGATGTTCTCCTGAGCGCGGTAGACGATGTTTTGAACACCGCCGCAGGAGCAAGCGGCCAGTGCCGCATTACCGACGGAAAGGGACGCGAAAGCCGTTCCAGCAAACAGCAACGATTTGATGACTGCCTTCATCACAGGCCTCCCGGTCCATAGAGATCGTTATAGAGATTATTCAAAAGCGAGCCGTCATTCTCACGCCGCCCGGAGTTGTTGACCGAGGGCTGGTCCATATTTAGCGAGCCGCCCTTGTAATCATAGTTCAACGTCGGCACAGACCCGCCGCCCATACCGCCGGGCAACTGCAAGGAATCGAAGGATGGCAATTGAAGCGCGGACTGGAGCGGTTCAGTCACCTTGTTCCATTGCTCTTGCGCATAGGAGCAGATTTGCTGTTCGGCGTTCGACAAAGCCTGATTGAAAATCTGGCTCAGGTCCGGAACCTGGATTGCAAAATCAAGATTGACCTTCATCAGATTGTCGAGGCAGCCGAGCGAATCCAGTGACGGTGGCTTTTGAAGGGCTGCTTCATGGCGCTTCACTTCCTTGTCGATACCCGCGCGAATGGCCTCGACGAGGTTGATTTTCACCGTATCGACGCAGCCTTTGCCGCTATCTTTGAAAAGCTGCTCGATTTGGTCTGCATGAGCCGGCGAGGTCGCCATTGCCAGGCCACTAACGGCACAGACCGATAGAAGTCGGATGATTCTCATAGCGTTGCTTTCTCCCCTTGGAATGGTGGGATTTCTCGGATGAGAATCGGCCGTTTTGTGCCGATTCCGGGGAACCCTTCGGTCTGGTCGTACATGCCGCCGCCAGTCTCTCCGCCTAATCCGCCCTCCAAACCTGCGAAGGATTGACCGTTCATGGCCGCCATGCGTTTCAGCAAGTGAGCTTGAAGCTCTGCATAGGAGGAGAAGCCATTCGCCGTCAGATACGAGGCAGGCAAGACAGAGGGGTCAAAGCCGCTGGCGACCCAATCGTTGAGCGCACCGGCGCCGAGGAAGTGAGCCGCGCCGAGCAATCCGTCCTGGGTGATCTCGACACCGTTGATCGTCTGTCCGACGAGGCCGCGCGCCTGACTGCTCAGGGATGACCAATTGCGGGAAGCGAGCTCCATATTCGCCGCATCTTGAAGAGCGGCCCCCGCGCTCGAATAGCGAAGATCATTCAGGCTATTGACGCCTGCGGCTCTGGCCTTGTCGGTAGCGACATAATTGTTCCAATTGCCGGTGGAACCACTACCCGTATATTTGAAATATCCGAGAGATTCCCATGTGCCGGCCGTGATCTGATAACGACCGACGGCACTACCGCCGTTTCCGTTGAAGATTGAATAGGAGTTGCCGCCTTCGAGCTTGGACGTGTTTTCATTATAGTCCGCCCACGCAGTAAACGGCTGCAGCAATGCCAAGCACAGTATGACCATAATCGAGCGTTTCATCGCTTCTGCCCCGCTATCGTGATCTTCATGGCGTTGATGACGGAGCGCGGGTTTTTGTCGCCAAGCGAATAGGTCGCAACGCCGTCCTGCGTCGCGACTTCGATCAGATGACGATTATTGTCGTCACGCTCGTCAATGACTGAAAAATCTGGTCCCCATGCTTCGAGAACGTCGATGAGCTGCTTTTTCCCATCGAGAAAGATCACGGGACACGCCGAATTGCCGCAATAGTAATTTGACCGCACCAGAATAGCGGTCTCGTCACCATCCTTAATATTGACGTCTTGAGCGAGAACATTCGACGGCTCGAGCGGTTCTGACCCTCCCTTGAAGCGCTCTTTCAGCGCTTCGGTTGCGGCCTTCAGCTCATCTTCTGTCGGAGTTCTGTTCTTGCGCTCTTGGGGTACGGGTTGAGCCATATAAGCCGTTCCCGACCATTGCCAGAGGCGATGACCATCATAGAGCGGCTTCATGCCCGTCGCTGCAACGGGACCAAGCCCAACGGACTTGCCCGGCACCCGCCAAACCTCAAGCCATTGTTTATCGTCATAGTACAAAGCGGACACGAAACACCCGGTCGCACAACCGCGGGCCTCGCCGAGCAAGACCACCATCTGGTCGTAACCATCTGTCGGTTCTTCGAGCCAGACGCGCTTTGCCTGCACGATACGAAAATCACGCCCATACATTTTCCGCGCCGTCGCCGTCGCATCCGAGTCCTGCTTTTCGAAATTGATGGTTTCCGTCACCAGGTCGTCAATGTTGGACTGAGCCAGAGCAACGCTACCAATCGCGCTTGCCAACAGCGCGGCTGTAATTGCCTTTATCACGAGGCCTCCTTGATCAGTTCGTCCGCGAGCTGGCGAATTGCGTTGCCCCGAACCTTGTCATCAATTGCGACGCCACGATCTTCCATGTCTGCAAGACGGCGCTCGATCGTGTCCTTTGCCGAACCTGAAGGGAAACGGCGCGCGAGAATGCGCCGGGCTGCCTTCGAACCGAGGCTTTCGTAAAGCATCGTGCGTAGCGAGGTGTCCTCAGCCGTCGTTGAGAGCGCCCAAATTTCAATCGGGCCGAGCTGGTTGAATACGTGCTGGACATACGTGCCTGACCGCAGGTTCAGCATCGCCAGCAGCGGTGCGCCCTCCCCTTCGATCGGACCACGAAGCCCGCGCATAATGTCCATGATCGATGGGGTAAGATTGTAGGTCGATGCAATCTGACGGATAGATTCCTCCGTCGGCACGTTACAGAACCAGAAGCTGTTGGCGAGTTTCTGAATGCTCGTGTCGAAATCTTCGAGAAGCTGAGACGCAAGCGTGATTTGCACGCCGGCCTTACGACCGACGCGGCCGAGATTGATCATCTGGTCGCGGAAGCTGTCCAGGCCGCCAGTCAAATGATATTCGTCGACGCAGAGGCGCTTGCCCATCTGCCGGTTGTTCTCGATCCGCTGAAGATGATAGGCGCGAACCTCGTCGCTTAGATCACGAGCACGGATCTCGTCAGCATCCATCCAGAAATCGGTGGTCAGGGTCTGAAGCGAGACCATATACATGATGGCGGTCTGTCGCTTGGCGTGTGGACCTGTCTTCGCGGTTACGCCGGCAAGGTCGAACGCGATGATGCGGGCGTTCGAAACATCGAACCGCGTCGGTCGGGCCAGGATCGGATAATCGCGGCAAGCCGCCGTCAACATGCGCTGGAAAGCTTTCAGCACATCCTCGCCGGTTGGTGCCTTCATATCTCGGAATGGCTCTCGTACGATTTCGGAGTTAGAGACATTCACGAGATCGGCCAAGGTCGGGACGGCATAGCGCTGCGCTAGTGCAGCCTCATGATATCTCCCCTTCGAGAACAGATAGTCGGTGATCTCGTACCATGTCGTCGCGGTGTCGATCTCGAAACCAAGCTCTTCGAGCGCGGCGTCAACCTCGAAGGAATCGGATTTGGAATAGCGCTTCGGTGAGCGGCTATCGCTGAAGAACTTATAGGCTTCGTCGATCGTTGCGCCCGCAAGCGCACTGATACCGTCATAGGTCGCCTCCTCACCGTCCGGGGTACATATGAGGCAGAGCAGGTTTACAAGGTAAGCTCGCTCATATTCGAAGGGGTGACGCATGCACAGTTGCAGGTCGAGCGGGTTGACCGAATATTGTTCCGACATTTTCAGCCGATGAAAGACGGCTTCATGGCGGCGCTGGACCGGTAGAGCATCGCGAATGAGGCTGATCAGGCCTGACGACGATGGACCAATGTCGATAATCGAAATACGCGGCAACAGGCCCTCGTTAGACCTGCTTCGACCTGACTGGCGTGACAACGCCACGCCGAGATTGATCGAATTCATCAGGACCGATTTGCCGGAACCCGGCGTGCCGACGATCAGGTCAACCCAGCCCAACTGTTTCGAGGAACCGGGTTGATACGGCCACAGCTTGCCGTCTTTCGTCCGGAACATGACGGAACCCTGTTGCCATGGGCTTGCAGGTCGTGCGATCGGCGCAAGGGCAAAAGCGTCGGCAAGGCTGGCGGCGGCCGCCGGTGCTGTCGATTGTGCATTGAGCGCTAGAGCCGACGACATCACGCACTGGACGGGATCTCCGACCAGTGCGTCCGTCTGGCAGTTGCCCCATCGTTCTACCGTCCGCCGCAGGGTCGCCACATGCCGCTGCAGCGTCTCTATATCCGTCTTTGGCGCCCATGCTGCAAACGAGCAGCGCCACCGAACGACGGTATCATCCGCGCCGTCATCAAGACGCAGTTTCTCGAAAGCCTTCTTGATGCGTGAATTGTGGATCGGTGCGGTCCACGTCATGATATTCGTATATGTTTCCTTGAACATCTGCCCTTGGAAACCGCCGGAATCGATCAGCATCGACATCCGCCAGGAAATGCGTTGATTGCTGTCGAGCACCCTCCGGATCAGGTCATTAAATTGCACAACGACTTCCGGTCCAAGCGATATGTCGAAACCGGAGAAGACTGTTTCACCAAGTTGCACCGTCGTTTGGTCAATGATTTCGCCATGCTCATTGATGAGCTGTCGAGAAAGCAACGGCCAAAGGAGGTTCGAAACCTCGCTTTTCTTGAGTTCTTTGACAGATTTGGGCATACGAGCCCGCGCATAATCTCCGGGTAAGATCGCCTTCCAGCTATCCCCCGCGATCAGATATTCCGGGTTCAGCACGCCTTTGATCTGCGACAGGGCCTCATGCACTTCCAGCGGCTCGATTTCGATACCGACAATGTTGGCTTCTCGCACCATAGCCTCGCAGAAGGAGCGATGCCTTGTAACGAGGGCGTCGATCGCCAGCGCCGGCCACTGTGCATGCCGCATTTGCGGCGCACCCTGCATATCTTTGCGGGCCTTTTCCGAACTGGTTTTCAGCTCCTGGCGCGTGAGCAAGGTAGGCCGCGACCACAGCGCCATGAAACAACGCTCGCCGGTCAGACGTTTCGGCAACAATTGCCGCCGCTCGTCTATGAGATCGTGAATATCGAGGCCCGTATCGGCCGCAACGCCTTCAGTTACCGCAAGTGCACGATTGATGTCGGCCGCACCTAGTTCCGGGGTGTGCCCGAACCAGAACTGAAGCGTATAGCCGGCAGTTCCCAATTGCGAGCTGAAGGCAAGGCGGAGATCCGTCACCGCCTTGCTGATTTCCTTCTCGCCCGGCATGGACCGGAAGCCTTCAAGCCGAAATACCGTCACCAACGAACCGTCATCGGCAACAAGCATGTTTTCGCCTTCAGATGTCACAAGCCGGCAATAGCCGTCCAGCGACTTCCGCAGCGCCGACCGACCGATAACAGCCGCCAGCGTGTCCAGAATTCCGATCCCTCCCATCATCAGTTGATCGACCGCAAGGTTCCGTCAACCGACGTGGTATCGGCACCAGAGCCGAAGAACGTCGTCACACCCATGCCGAGGAATTCCGGAACGGCAATGAACAGTGCGGCCGCAACGCCGAACCAGATCGCCGTAGCTGGCCTTGAAGACGTATCATGCGGGTTGCGGTTGTGCTGCACCAGCTTGTTGATCGCCAGCATGGCGAACACAACACCAATGATGAACGAAGCCGCGCCGAGGAAGTCACCGGCAGGGCCGAGCGTATCATTGCGAACATTCGTCAGAACTTCGCCAAGGCCGCCACTCGATTGAGCGAGCGCCATGGTCTGGTAAGCAAACGTCCCGGCAAAGAGTGCCGCCGTTTGTATCCATGCCTTCTTCATAAGTGCTTTCCTTTCTTAGCCGAGCACAAGTTCTTCGATATAGCCGACGAACATCACGATATTCATCGCGAGTGTGCCGCCGATTAGGTGTGCGATGCCGAAGCCTAGAAGGTCCGGCGAATGCGCAGTTACAGACCTGTTGCACATCAGCAGACCGCGTATGAATCCGAGTAATCCGATAAACTGGACAACCCGCAGGAGAGCGATCAGAACAGACCGTGCTTGTTCATGATCGAGCGGAGCGAGCATTTCTGGCGCGTAAGCAAAAATTTCCGAGGCTGCGACCGTCTCGTCCACCTGGAAAAACGACATCAGGAATGCCGATATTGTAGATGACAGGGAAATTAGCAGGACGGCAGTGATGATCCCTGCCGTTGGCCCCCAAACTACAGAATCACCTCGCCCAATGAATTGACCAGACGAGCGACGTTCGCTCGCTAACGCGAACCCATGGATAGATGATAGAGCCAGAACAATACCGATAATGAAGCATGTCGCGGCAACAAGCGCCTGTGCCGGCGGGATCAGGTCAGCGAGCCGCTGAACCAATCCCACCAAGCCATTCAGTGCTTCACCGTTTCCGCCCATGGCTCACCCATTTTACTGCGTCGCCGCAGCATCCTCTTTCGGTTTATCTCCGGCGGCGCTCGCTTCCGCTACCTTTTCCGGCTTCGGAGTTGGAACGGGTGGTGCCTTCGCCTTCGGGGTCACAATCTGATGTCGGGCATTGCCGAAAACCGCCTCGTCTGCCGGAGCTTCCCCGTCATTGCCAGCTTGAGCGGAATAGCCGTTTCCTCCCGGCTGGATCAGGCCGATAATTGCCTGATCCTGTGCCTTGAGTTCTCGCAGATGCGTGATGATCGTATCCACAACGCCGTTCTGCGAAGTCAGCGTTGTGACCTCCGCACGCAATGCATCGTTGTCGGCACGCAAATCAGCTACCTGACGTTTTAACGCAATAATTTCACGCTCAATCGGGGTTGGCGTAGATGTTTTTTCTATTTTGACTAAATCTGATTTTTCGCCGTGCGCACTACCCGCAGCAAAATATAGTCCGCCACCAGCAATTGCACAAATTCCGACTATCAAGACTACCCGGAATAGCATGCCTCTGTCGCTATCCTCCGTAGGTAGCCGAGATAGATTGTCATCATGCCTGCCTATACTCATCTTGTGCTCTGCGTGTGCTTTCGACAACACGAATCGAACAATTTTCGATTGTGGCCTTTTGGGGGTGACAATGAGACTCTTTATGGCATATTCAGACGATATTGCAATATAAAGCAAAAGGAAAATGCGGGAATGAATGCCTACAAAATCCTCCTCGCGTCATGTGCCATTTTCGCTACAGGTCTGCCCGCCAAGGCGGAATTGAATCTCTGGCAGCAGAATTTTGTGGGCTGCTCGGTCTCATCTTCACCCTATACAACGCAGGTCCTTTTCAAGGACGCGTCGAAGGTTCGCCCGCTCATGCAAATTGCCGGGATGAACGCATGGGCGGTTCCAACTGCTGATGGCGGCCAGCAAATCGCGCTCACCACACCGGACGGTCTGACGATTTACGGTCGCATCGTCGGCCCGCAGGGTGAAGACATTTCCGCCGCTCTTCTGGCGACCACACCAACCGTCACACCGGAACCTTCGCCGTTCGATCCGCAGTCGCCAGCCACCTCATCAACGACGACCTCTCAGGCTGCCGCTAATGTTATCCGGTCGGTTCCCGGAGTAGGAACCGCCGCGCAGATAGCGGCCGCGGCCGCCGCACCACAAATCGGACAGTCCTCCCCTGCCCCGGTTGAACAACCATCCACGGCAGAGCCGCAACAGGCTGCTTCGGCTGCCCCGTCTGTTGAGAGGCCAGCAAGCAACAATTCGGTCGCTGCATCGGCAGCACCCGCAACGCAAGCCGATCAATCCACGCAGGCCCCTACCGCCGCAACGCCGCCACCAGAGGCTCAGCCGCAACAGCAGGCGCAAACCGCTACCCCTCCGCAACAGCTCGCATCGGTGGGCTCGCAAACCGTTCCAGACGTTCCCAAGGCAGCCAGCATTGAACAGCTTATGCAGCAGGCTCAGGATTTCGCTATGTGGTTCCCTGCCAATAAGCCAAAGCCCGGTTCGCCTCTCGTCTACGTCTTCGTTGATCCCACCTGCCCGCATTGCGCATGGTCGTTCGAGCATCTGAAGCAGCGGATCGATGACAACACGATTGACCTGCGCGTCATCATGGCCCCGATCCTTTCGCCCGAGGCTGCGCAGATCGCGGCTTCAATCATGCATCAGGAGGATATTGCTACGAGCTTGCGTGACCAGCTCGCATCCGTGATCGGATCGGGCAAGCCAGCGCCGAAGGTCGATCCGAAGAACTTCGACAACGCCGTGGTCGCAGCTATGCAACGCAATGTCGATTGGATGCGTCTCAATGGCGTTCCCGGAACCCCATTTTATCTCTATCGCACGAAGGAAGGTGCTCAGTTCGCCTTTGGCGCTCTCAATGATGCACAACTAGCAACCGCTCTCCCCGACGCGCAGCCAGCCGCTACCGCCAACAACGCCGGAACCGCCGCCCAATGAGCCAGAACGCCGATTACGGCCAGATCGAAACAATCCTCATGCGGGCGGACGTTTATCGGACCGCCTATCGTCGCATGAGCATCATCGCCCTTGCCTTGCTTGTCGTCGCCGTGATCGCCGTCCTGGCGGCGGTTAGCCTCGCGTTGACAAGGCCGGAGCCGCGATATTTCGCAACGACAGCCGACGGGCGCATTCAGCCGCTCATACCGCTCGATCAACCACATTTGAGCGCCGCTGAGATAGCGACCTATGCGGCAGAAGCCGTCACCCGGTCCTTTACCTATTCATTCGCCACGTACCAGCAGGATTTTCAGGACGCGCAGCAGTATTTCACCAAGCCGCAAGGCTGGAATTCATTCGTTGATGCTGTTCAGAAATCCGGAACGCTCGAACTTGTGAAAAACCGCCGTCTCAACACGACTGCGATCGCACAACGCGCAGTTATCGTGCGAGAAGGCGTCAATGCCAATGGCGTCTACGAGTGGATCGTTCAGATGCCGGTGCGCGTCACCTATCAGTCTGCATCCGAAGTGACAGGCCAAAATTTGATGGTCACGATCACCCTGCAGCGTTTGCAAAGCTATGAACACCCGCGCGGCGCGGCTATCTCCCGCTTCCTCGCGGCCCCCGGAGGTGCTTGATGAGAATGTTCGCCGGCAATATCGCTTTTCTCCTTGCCTTGAGTGGGTCCGCACTTGCTCAACAGGCTGCACAGCCTGCGCAAACATACACGCCTCCAACGCCAGAGGCCGCCGCCGAACTGCCTGTCCAACAGCCTCAGCAACAAGAGCAGGTATCTCAACCTGCCGACGAGCAGGAAACTCAAGGGCAAGGCCAGCCTGCATACTCCAAATACGGCGAAGCAATGCCCGGACAGGCCGCGCAACGCCAGCCACGACAAGCCCCGAATGTCCCGATCATCGGCGCCCGCCGTCTGATGCAGTCACTTTCCGAACTGGACCGTCCCCTGACGCCAGAAGAGATTACGGCCTATGGCGCAACTGTTCAGTCGTTAATGCCTATGTCTCCGGAAATCATCCGCGATTATCGGCGTAGGGTCGATGAAAGCCAGAAGGCCGCGGCGATGCCGCCAAGCGGTTTCAGAGCCCGGCCAATATCTGATTCCGTGCGTATGTCGCTCAAGTCCAATCAGGCGCTCCAAACCCTGTACACGACGCCAAACACGGTATCGGTAATGGCTTTCTACGACCGCACAGGCAAAGCATGGCCGATTGCCAGCTTTGTCGTTGGTCGAGCCGATTCTTTCCAAGTCTATGCGCTGCAGGAAGGTTCGAACCAGATCGCAGTCACGCCGCTCGTGACGCACGGCTATTCGAACCTGATAATCTCGCTTGTCGAGGAAGATCGCCCGATCGTGATCAATCTCGAGACAAGCGATACCAAGACACATTTCCGCCGTGACATCACCGTTGAGGGGTACGGCCCAAATGCCGCGGTCTCGCCGACGGAAGTTTCCGTTAAAGAGCCGCCTTCCAACGGCACGATGATGGCCTTCGCACAAGGTGCGGATCTTCCAAGATCGGCAATCAAATTGCGGACATCTGACAGCAATGTTGAGGCCTGGCTTCTCGATGGAGCCTATTATCTCCGGACATCTGACACATACACCTCTCCGTCGCCGCAAGCCATGCTGACGGGACCGGGAGGTGTCCATGCCGTGAAAATCAAGCCCTCCCCCGTTGTGCTGATCTCGCGCAATGGCACGATTTCCAGAGTGAGGATTTCCCAATGAGCGACGCAAGCGACGAAAACGCCAAGAATTCGGCCGAGCGCGAGGACGCCGCTCCGGAACTGGCCGGTGCAGCAACCGTCAACCGTTCGAGCCGCAAACGCGGATCACGAGTTCAGACCTACGTCGTAATCGGTTTGCTCGCGTCAGCCGTCGGCTATGTCGGCTACTCCATGTTCAAGCAAAACGACCTTGCACCATCCCGTATTTCGCGTGGCCCCAATGTCGATGCTACGCCAGCCGGACAGCAGCAGGCCGATTCCGAACGGTATCAGCAATCGCTTGATGCGGTTAATCAGCAGGGCGCGCAAACGGCCGATCAAAGCGGGGGCAGCTTCCTCGCTACGCCAGACGAACCGTTGCGCAATATTGACGATATTCGCGACGTCACGAAGGAGCCCTACCCTCGCCAACGTCCGGTGGCTCCTGCCAACGAAGTTCCGACGCAGCGAGTTGAGAATTTCACTCCTGACCGCCGCCAGGCCATGACCCCGGATGACTACAGTGACATCAATACACTTGCCGGTGCGATGGCCGCCCAAGCTGCAAGCCTTGCGTCGCAATGGTCTCCCAAGGGATCAGTTAATACGATCGTTCTCAATCAGACGCTCTACAAGTCGCCCGAACAGCGACAGGCCGAGGCCGAGGCAGCACGACAGGCCGCCCTTTCTGGCAATGGCGGCGTTGTCGACGGCGCAAACATGCTCATCAAAGCCGGTCAGATCCTATTTGCACGCACCGTCAATGCGTCCGACTCCGATACGCCCGGTCCCGTCGTCGCCGAGATATTCCAGAAAGGCCCTCTCTATCGCGCTCGAATGCTCGGGTCATTTCAGCAAAACCGCAACACGAACGCATTGATTGTCGAATTTAGCCGCCTTGTGATGGCAGATGGCACCGAAGTACCGATCTCGGCATATGCCGTTGATGGAGCCAAAGGCTCCATCGCCGTCAAATCAGACGTAGATCATCGGTGGCTTGCCCGCTATGGGCCGCGACTTGCCGGTGCCTTCATTTCCGGCCTTGGCGAAACCATGTCGCGCCCAAGCCAGGAAATCATCATTGGCAATAACTCCACGACTGTCGTTGATCGCGAGACCGAGCTGAAGGACGCGTTATATGCCGGCGCTGGCCGTGTTGGCGATCAGCTCGCCAGCGAAATCGAGGACATGGCCCCGAGTGGACCGCTCGTCAAGCTTGGCAGCGGCTACACCATTGGCGTCCTATTCATGCAGGGCGTACGCAACGTTCAGGCCACGCTTAATTCGGTTGCTACGCGATGAGTGAACAGGAATTCGAAGACGGCAACCGCTTCAAAAGAAAGGTCCATTGGCGCGACTCCATGCGAGAACCCCGTCTCATGATCTTTGATGCCCGCCTGGTCTTCTTTTTCCTGCTTCTGGCGGTCCATCTTGCGGTCTGGACCGCCGTTCTTCTCCTGGCAGCAATGCTTGTGTTCTGGCTCGTTGAAAGGGCTGGATATCGTTTCCCGAGTGCTCTCAGGACGATCAGGGCCACCTTTGCCGGCCATAGGAGGCCGGCGTTCTATCAGAGACGTTATCGCGAAGCCGTAGACTACGGATTCGAATATCGCCGCTCCCCCTCCCCTCCCCCGATACCCGCTCAGAAGGCTCCGGCATTAACGGAGTCCGAACCTGTCGAGACACAGGCGGGCAGACTCCCATTAGCCGCTGAATAAGCGGCTATTTTTTTCTTCGCATTCATTTCCTAATGGCAAATACAAGCAAAACGTTTTCCATAGGCTTTAAATAGGTATACCATAATAAAACCTTTGCGAAACGTAGGAATTGCGTTTACCATCCGTTCATAATCCGATGATAAAACCGATAGTGAAGACATTCGCATGGTTTCGGATGTGTCGACTATCCGAATAGCAACTAGATACGGAAGATGATCGTATGGCTGTCGTTTCCTTCATGACCACCAAAGGCGGCGGTGGAAAAACCACAAGCGCCACGCTTTTTGCGACCGTACTAGCAGAGCAGGGCGCTTCGGTATGCATGATCGACGCCGACCCCAATCAGCCGCTTGTCGGTTGGGCCACAGAGGCGGTTCATCCTAAATCGTTGACGGTGATCGGCGATGTACATGAGGACAACATCATCGAGACGATCGAAGAACAATCCGCCAAGCATATGTTTGTGGTTGTCGATCTCGAAGGCTCGGCAAACCTATCGACCGGCTACGCGCTGACCCAAAGCGATTTGATACTTATCCCGTTGCAGCCGTCCAAACTCGATGCCAACGAAGCGGCCAAAACCCTGAAGTTCATCCTCAGACAGGGAAAAAGCAGTGGGAAGACAATGCCTGCACGAGTATTTTGGGCTCGCACGCCAGCCGCTTATATTACGCGCAGCGCTCGCGATATCGGCTCGCAATTCGAGGAGGCAGGAATCGGCTTTCTCGAAACCAGCTTGATCGAACGAGAAGCCTTCAGGGGCATCTTCAACTACGGCAGGACGCTGGAGAACCTGACCGAAGATCAGGTTCCCTCACTTGAGAAGGCTCGGGCTAACGCCGCCGCGTTCACCGGTGAAATCATCGCCTTGCTGAAGGAGCACCGCACATGAGCACGCACAATATTCGCCTTGATCTGGATGAGTTTAAACCAGAGGCTAAGAAGGCCGATCCTGCTGCAAAGGCGTCCGTGGAAAAGCTTGCCGAGGCAACCGGTTTCAAGACACGCCATGCACCGGAACAGACCCGCAATGAGCCGAAACCTTCCCCGAAACCCGACTCCGTACCTGCACCGGCCGCGCCAGTAGCGCCAGTTGCATCAGAAGGAGAGGGCGAAGCACGTCGCCGTGGTAGAAAACGAACCACCAATCGTAACACTCCTTTTGCCGTGAAGCTGAAGGTCGAGACGAACAACCTGATCTATGAGTTTGCCGACCGCCTGGAATGCAACGCGATTGCCGAGGTCCTGGAACTCGCACTTGGCGCACTTCAGAAAGAACTTGACGAGGGCATAGACCCTCGCGCTCGCGCGGCCGAACAGGCGGCCGCCCAGGGCTAATGCCCGGCGGCCGGGTAGGGGAGGGCTGGCAAGCGTTTGCGAACGCGGTTAGCAGCCCCAGGCTTTCGCGGCGGATCTATGCCCGGCGCGCTGCGCTCGCCGGGCTTCTGATCGCCGCGACGCTCTTCCTAATCCTCCTGCAGGGGCATATCGGGACTGCTATGACGGTTCCGGTCATCATCGTCGGCATGTGCTTTGCAGCCCTGTTCACCGGTCCAGTTGCACAGATAATCGCCGAATGGTCGCGAAACAGGTTCTATACGTCGAGAACCGGTCATTGGATCGTCTTTCCGCTGACCTTGGCTATATCTCCCGTCCTGGCGCCGATCATGCTCGCTGTTTCGACCGTGCAATTCCTAAAGTCGTCGTCTTGAACCAGCCGAAGATCGCGCGGCATAATGACGGCGGTTTCCAAAAAAGGTGTGTGTATATGCTGATTGATGATCGGAACTTGATGCGAATTGCAGGATATGCGGCAGCGGCGGCCTTCCTAGGTGCAGCTTCGCTGGGCTTTCCCAAGCCAGTTTTGAGCTGGTTTGCGCTTTTGGGTGTGGCGATCGTCGCTGCTTTGTTGGTTCGCTCGCCTGAGCTGGTCGATCGGTTGAGATTTCAGGAAGCGTCCAGTATCGTCTTGGTGAGCGCACTTGCAACAGTGATGGGTGAGGGCCTTTGGCTGGAAATTTTTGCCGGTTGATGCGGTTTTTGCGCACAGTTTAGACCGCTGATATTTCATGCAGAATTATGCGATTTGGAACCTAACGGCCGGTTTGCTTGCGTTACTGGATATATGAGTTTCCGTTTTGAGAAGGCGACTAGGGAAGCGTGAGGTATCGCAGGATTGTTTGCGTCTGCCTATGGCACCGCCGCCCTATTCGCCGGCTTTACCGGCTCACCGAACCATCCTCACCGCTCGCCAGCCTTAGCAACGGCGTTTCCGGTCTTTTGCTCCGCAAGCCCGTCACTTGCCTGCTTCGTCAAGGCTCCCGGCACGTCCGTTTCGGCCCATACGGGTGACGACCGGACTGACGCGGCGATGCCATCGCTTCGCTCATGCCATCGCAGAATAAAAGCCGGCCGTAGGCCGTCCTATTCACGTCAACGAGAAAAAGGATGCTCATCATGCATATGAGAAGGCTTGTTCAACTGGCGATGTCCGGCGTCTTGGTTCTTGGCTCGTTCGCTTTCGCTGAAGAACCTGACCGGACCGGACGCTCACAACAGGAACGAGAGGCCGGTACTTCGGACTCCCGGCACTCCAACCCCGAGGAATCGACAGAGCAACCGCCTGTTCTCCCGCCGCCAGCCCCGCCAAGATCGCCCAAATAATCAGGAGCGGAGAGCCGCGTTGCGGCTCTTGCTTGTTTGTCTCGAGGGGGAGAGATCGGCCGCCGGTCTCTCCCCCGCAACAGGCAAAACCGGTTTCCCCGTCCTTCCGCGGGCGAGCTCGCCGGCGTTGCCGGCGAACTCCCCCTTGTGCAGGACCAGGTGCGCGGATTTTGCGCGTCCCGCGCGGATCCTCGCAACCTGTCCCTACGGGCGGGTGATCCCCCTCCGGTTTTGCCTGTTGCCCCCCTCTCTCCGGTCGGATCGCCGACTGCTCGGGAGCAGGAGCCGGGCTCCTGCCCCTCACCGGGACAGGAAGACCGCTTCGCGGATCAGGAGAGAAAACACCATGGCGAAACTCAGCAAAGCACAGCGCAAGGCCCATGCCGAGGCAGAGGCGATCCTGACAAAGGACCGCCTGACCGAGGACGAAAAGGATTTTGTTTTCCAGAACTGGCATGAGGGCGCAAACTTTGAGACCGGCGCGGCTGGCGCATTCTTCACGCCGTGGGACATGGCAGCAGATTTCCAGATCGATACGCGCAGCGGGCGCGTGATCGACCTTTGCGCAGGCATCGGCATTTTGAGCTATTTCATCCATCATCGCAGCCTGTGGGGCGGCGGTAGGGGGGCCGATATCACATGCGTTGAGATCAACCCCCGTTATGTGGAGATCGGGCGCAAACTCTTGCCGGAGGCCCGTTGGATCAATGCCGATGTCTTCGACTGGCGCGAGCTTGATCTAGGCCGGTATGATTGCGCCATAGGGAACCCGCCGTTCGGGAGGGTGAAGCGGCAGGGGAATGGCCCGCGTTATCGCGGTCAGGACTTCGAGCTTCACGTTATCGATATCGCTTCTGAGCTTGCCGACTATGGCGCTTTCATCGTGCCGCAGCAGTCCGCCAGCTTTCGCTATTCCGGAACGCAGCTTTACCAACGTCTTGAGAAGGGGCGCGGCGTCGATTTCGAGCGTCAGACCGGCCTTGAAATGGTGGGCGGCGCAGGTATCGACACGGCTTTTTATCAAGACAAATGGAAGGACGTTGCCCCCCTTTGCGAGATCGTTTGCATTGAATTTGCCGAATGCCGCGAACGCATGAAGGCCGAACGTGACCGGATCGCCGCCCGACCCATGCCGCAAATAATGCGGCAGGCCGAGCAACTGGCCTTGCTGTGAGGGGAGATCGGGCAATGTCGAAAATTAGCATCAGCCTTATCGAAGGCCTGCACCTCACAGCAACCGACAAGCGCCATATCGCGGAAATCCTCCGGCGCGGATGGAGCGAAGGCGTCACCCGTCACCGTCGATATTCCATAACCGAACGGGCAGGAGATACCGCCTGCGTCGTCATCGAGCGAAAGGAATGGAACGACTTTGGACGGCTCGAAATCCGGCGCAGCAAGGTCATGATCCGGATCGGGGGAGGGCAGAGCCATGCGTAAGGGCGAAAGCGTTACGGTTTTCGATACCCCCTCAAATCTAGGGGGTAGTTTCACCGTCTCGATTGCGAGTGAGATCGATTCGGAAACGGTCGAGGTGCGCGTCTGGTACGGGCGCGCAACGCCGAGCGGTTGGGAACCTTGGAAGGATTGGGACGGATACACGTTCCAGACCCGCCGTGACCTACTCATCAATCAGCGCGTCATGCGCTTGCGCAAGCGTTGAGCGAGGAATCCACAATGAGCAGCATCACGATTTTTCAGGCGATGGAGTTTTTCGGGACCGGCGATCCATTCTTCGGCGGGGACGCCGCCGATTGGTGCCTGTACCATCAAGAAGACGGCGGACTAACCTTTGTCGCCAGCCACGAGGCGCAGCGCCGCAATCTGGTCAAAGCCTATTTCGCGACCGAGGCCGAGGCTCAGGCGGCGGGAGCCGCCGCCAGCCGCCGCAAGGGGCGCGTGTCAGCGTTGACCGTCACCACCCGCGCCGAAGTCCCAACCGGTCAAATTCGCTGGCTTGTCGGAAACCGCCATGTTGGAACCGATGATAATGAGCTTTCCGCCGAGTTTCGGAGCAGGGCGGAAGGGGCCGGCGCAGCCGACCCGGATTTAGTCGCGCAGATTGTCGCCTATGCGCTTGCGTGCCATCGGGCCAATCAGGCCCTTTGCATCGCGTGCCGCTTCTGAGGGCACGAATATGAGCGGTATGGGGCACAATGGCGGGCCGTCACTCGATAGCGAGCGGCCCGCAATCGACGGCAAATGCCGCATGTGTCGGCATTGGTGCGCGCCGTCCGAGTCCTGGGAGAGCGAATATCGGCTCTTCAAGATGACCGGCAAAGGGCGGCGCGTGAAGCGACCGAGCGGGACATGCGACCGCGTGTTGATCGGCGGCAAGGTTTCGTTTTCGGCGACGAGCGGCGATTATCGATGCGGAAATTTCGAGGCGAAACCACAGGAAGCGCCAAAGCGCGGCGGTGCTTTCGTCACGATCTGGAAAGGAAATCGCATCATCTGGCAGGGACCGGAGGAAGATCAGCCACCCTCACCTTGTTGGGTCAACGCGCAGGGGGATATCCCGCCGCCGCCCCGGCAATATGTGGTGAAGATGTGAGCAGCCGGGAGGTTGCTCCATATATCAACAATCGCTTATATACGGATGGACGCGGTTTCGGAGCCCTACCGGTTCCTAGCCCCCGCTAACTCAGCCGCGTCCACCCCCCCCATTTTCTTCATTGTTGACCGGCCAAATCACGGAAAAGGCTTGACATTTCTGTAAAATCTGTTTATTACAGAATTTCCAGAAAACGAGGAGATGAAGGCTAAAGCCATGAATGATAGAACAATTTCCTCTGTCGAGTTCGTTCGGCACTTCGGACGCTATCATGATGAGGCCATGCGGGAACCGATTGTTCTCACCAAACATGGCCGTGCTTCCGTGGTCGTTATGCCGGTGGAGCTGTATGAGCGAATGACAAAGGTCACCGAAGATCCTCGAAAGGTTTACCGGACGAGTGAAACCCCGCCCGAGCTGGCTGACATGCTCCTGTCCGAGCTGGACAAGCGCCTAGCTCATGTTTCGGACGAGCCGCAGGATGACTAAGCGGTTCGATGATGGCGAGATCGTGGAGTATGAATATCTGTGGGAGTGGCAGGCGCAGAAAGGCCGCACGAACGCAGAAAAAGGGCGGCCTGTCTGCCTTGCCATGGTCATCAAGGACAGCAAGCAGGGCATAACGCATCTGATCATCTTGCCTATATCGTCGACGCAACCGCGCCCGGATCAGGATGCGTTGGCAATCCCGGCGCTGGAATTGCGCCGTGCCGGTTTGGCCGATTTCAAAGCTGGCTGGATTACAGTCAGCGAGTACAATTATGATGTTCTGGAAAGATCGTTCTATTTCGATCCGAACCAGAAGCCACGAGGCCGGTTCAGCGCCCCTTTCATGGACCAGATTTTGATACGCTTCCGCCGCTATCTGAGAGAAATGCGCGGACGCATCGATAGGACGAAATGATGAGCAAGGCCGGATCACGGATTTTGGAATCAGCAAAGCAGGCGCTCGCCTTTGCGAAGGGCGAGGCCGATGTGACAGAGTTCCGAGTATTCCGCAACGAACAGGAGGACAATATGGCATTAGCCCTCAAGCAAAAGGCCCCGGCCATCACCGCCGATGAAATGGAGCGCCGTCGCAAGATGGTTCGTAGCGCATTTCGTTCGAACGCTATGGAAGGTCTTCGCCCGAACCCGGCATGCCAGCCGGTATTTGACGCGTTCATTGCAGGCGAGATCGAGCTTGACGAGATGATGCCGCGCGTTAAGTCCATTCTCGGCATCCAGTAGGCATGTCGTTTACGCTCGCCGACGGCGAGACCCTTCGAAACAAGATAGGGGCTGAGACACACGAGGCGCTAGAAGCGGCCGAGCACCCGGTTCTTGCGATCCGGCTTCTCGAACTGCGAAGCGGTCGCGGCCCCGAACCCACTTTCGACACGGCCTATCTTCAGGCGCTTCATAAGCACCTGTTTCAGGACGTGTTCGAATGGGCGGGCGAGCTGCGCCATCATCCATTCACTTTCGCTGACGGTACGCAGGCCTCGATGCCTGCCATGCACAAGATTGGCGGTAAGGATTTCGCGATCGGCAACGAGATCGACAGAGGCTTGAGTAGCCTCATGTCGGATCTCGAATCCCGCAACTTCTTGCGTGGCCTTGATCGCGAAACCTTCGCAACGGAAGCGGCCGACGCCTTCGCCCGGATGAATTCCATCCATCCTTTTCGCGAAGGCAACGGCCGGACTCAGCGTGAATTCTTCGCGGCCCTTGCCGAAAGGGCAGGGCATCCGCTCGAATTCGGCGTGATTTCCGACGAACGCATGACGTTCGTCTCAGTCGCCGCCCATGAACGCGGCGACCTGGCGCCCATGCGTCGCATGTTCGCGGAAATCACCGACCCCGATCGCGTGAACGCGCTCGAGGTCGCGCAGCAGGCTATTGAGCGCTTCCGCCCTGTGCAGGCCCCGCACGTCACGGCATGGGACGGTATCTATATGGCGACGACCGAACCGGGGCAGGATTATAGCGGCGTCTTCAGCGGTGCTGCCGGTCGCAACTTCATGATGCAGAGGGATGATGGCGCGATCATCATAGGCAACGTGGTCGATCTGCCGGAGCCGCGCCCGGAATCAGGCGCGCGGCTCTCCTTCACCGCTTCCGATCCTCGCCAACTCCAACCCGCGTATGAGCAGGCACAAGCGCCGCTCATTGCCGCCGTTACCGATTGGCCGCGAAGCATCGATGAGACCGTGGCGGAGAGGATTTCGGCCCGGCCGACCATGCAGGCCGCGAACAGCCGCCTTGAGACGGCGGTTTCGGCAGTCTGGCAAGATCCGCAAGCGGTCCTTGCCGAATTGCGCAACCGCATCGAGGTTGAACGCCGTCCCGTTTCCGAATTTGCGCAGGAAATGCGAACCAATCCGGAGGCTTTCGGCTCGCTCCACGGCAACCGCAGCCTTTTCGGCCGCGATGACGCGGCCCGCGAAAAGGCGCTTGCTGCCGTTCCGCTCGCCGTCGCTGCGCTCCATGATTACGGGCAGGTACGTGGCTCCCTGGCCGTGGACCTTCGTCGCGACGAAGAGCGCTTTCGCACTCTTATGCGCGAGCCGGTCAACGATCTGTCACCCGCTGCCCGCGAGCTGGTCGGCCGGATTGAAAAGACACCCGCCCACGAGCTGGGCGCGGTGCTCGGACAGGGCGACCATAAGCAAGCCTTGACCGAATTGCGCGGCTTTATCGCCAACATTCGTGACCGCTTTGGCGCTCCCGGTTCGCTGGAGCTCGACCGGGACCGCCTTTCGCGTGCGATTCCGAATGCTTCGCCGGAACGACTTGAGGCATTCACGGCGGGCTTTTCGCGCGCGCAGTTCATCGTCTCACGCGCAGAAACCTTCGAGCAGGCCAACACCCTGCAGGCGGCTCACAGCCACCAGCAGGGACATGAGCAGGGCAAGACTTTCGAGATGTAGCAGATGCGGTTGATGCTTTATGCGGCATTTTGCTAAGTATCGCTATTCCCGTCAGCTATAACGAGGTTTCCGCTTATGAAGTTCACCTACATCGCCTTTGCCATGGTCGCCCTTGCTGGCTGCACGGCCGCCCAAAAAAGCCCTTATGACCTGACCGCAGTCTGCCTCACTGACGAAGGAAAACCGGTTTCCAAGGGCATGACCTACAAGGGCAAGACATGCGGCCAGTCGGACATGCCGATCGCTGACGGCAAGCCTACGCCGCTCGTCTGGCGATAAATGGGAGGGGAGGGGACATGAAATCTTGCCTTGTCATCGTAGCCGCCCTCTCGGCGCTCAGTGCCTCGACAGCGATCGCGCAAACCTTCGAGACCGTCGATAGGAGCCCGGCCGGCGATCGTTTCGAGAAATCCGCCAACTTCGACATTCTCGGTATTCACCCCGGCGATACGATAGAGGACGTAAAGACGAAGCTGAAGGCCGAATTTCCGGACGGTCGTGAGCCGGAAGAAACCCGGCTGAAGGGATCGGTATCAACGCCTGAAGGCGCACGCGCCGAGATTGAGTTCGTCAACGAGATCGCTTCTGGAACTAGTGACGGAAAGAATCAGGTCTACGTGAATTTTGCTTCCGAGGTCTACGATAACAGAGCGCTTTCGATTCGTCGTATCGTGGGATTTGAGACCTTTACGACCGCAGACGTTTTCCGAAAGCAAGTTGCCGAGAAATACGGTCAGCCTTCTATTGTCGAAGATGAAGGCGGATTCCTCAAGCTATACTATCTCTACGCGAATGGCCGCTTGGTCTCGGATACCGAAGCTCCCAAAACCAAGGAAAATTGCAATCGCGTCAACGAAGGAAGCCTTTGCGATTTTGTAGAAGTCCAGCGGTCATCCGATAATCGAAACATTGAGATCGCGCAGAAGCCATGCGCAGCATTCTTTCACAGTCAATGGCAGTACTTAGGGAAATATCAGGTTGGGGAGCGAAATTCTGTTATTAAGGATGACCGGTGCGACGGGATCATGGTCGTCAGCATGAGCACATTCCAGCCCGAACTAAACTCGGCAGAATTCACCCTTGTCGATGTCAAGCGGGCCTATGGTCATCAGACCGCCCTGGATGCTGCCATAGAGGCCAAGTTGAAGCAGGGCGTCGATATGGACAAGGTTGCCAAGCCGCGTCTTTGATCTAATTGCACAGGCGCTATAATAGCATGATTGCACCGCCACCTGTATCTGACGCTCCAATTGACGTCGATCACGCATTGAACTTTGCTTTTTTTTCAGGTGCGGTGTTAGCCGTGCTTTTGACGCTGAGCGCTGTTATATGCATCCAATGGCTTCGACGGCTCACGCGATGGATTTGGTGGCTCTATGCACCGCAAGGACGGCGCTCCACCGCGAAACACGAAGCCGGTCACGCCCTTGTTGCATCAGTTCTCGGTGCGGAAATTGTGGGCGTATCTGTTTATCGCAGGGCAGTTGATGGCGACCTAGGATTGTCCGTTCATAGAAATCCATTGATTGCTGCAGATACGCTTGAGGATGTTTGGCAAATGTTGGTCAGAGAAATAGCCGTCTGTTTGGCCGGGGGAATGGCAGAGCGGAAATGGTCAAACATTGATGCTGTAGCTTACTCAATGGGAGCGTCGAAGGATTTGGCGGGTGTTGTCACGTTAAGTTTCTCTGGCCGGAAAGGCCAGGGGCTCGTAGATATTCAGGCGAAACAGGCCGCAATTTTCCATGCATCGAAAGCTTCGAGGCGATGGTAGCGAATTGTGTGTGCGGCTCGGCGACGAGATGGAACAGAGAAACAATTGCGGGTCGCTGAGTGCATGGAGACGAACCGTTGCAACGCTCCAGGTGACCGATGACCTTGCATGGTTCGCTCCCGTTTCCTAAACGGCAGATGGCTATTTTCGGCCCGATTATTGAGGCCCTTGTGCGACCAATGGTCAAGGCCGGGTGCCACTTCTGCCTTTGCTGCACCGTAGGAGCGGAGCTTATCGGTGATGATCCGTTTGGGAGCAAAGCCATAGCGCTTCATTAACGCCACGAGCAGTCGCTTTGCCGCCCTTTTATCACGCCGCTTCTGCAAGATTTCTTCGAGAACGGAGCCATGTTGATCAACCGCACGCCAAAGCCAGAATTTTTCTCCAGCGCATTTGACGACCACTTCGTCCAAATACCAAATATCGCCGGGGCGCGCCTGACGCCGCCGCAAGTTGCGTGTGATCTGGGGGCCGAACTTGGCGATCCAACGACGAACTGTCTCGTATGATACGTCGATTCCACGCTCAAGCAGCATTTCCTCAACTTCACGCAGACTAAGGTTGAACCGCAGATAAAGCCACACCGCATGAGCAATAATCTGTGGCGGAAAACGGTGACGCTTGAAGATGATATCTGATGTCTGCATCGCCAAAATTTACGCCCAAACCGTCAGGCAGGCAACTGTAGCCCAGTTAACGTGACAACACCTCGCCTCGCGCCGCGCCACGACGCGATCGTCAAGCACCTGATCTATCCGGTGCCCGATCCGGAACTGCCCTTTCTCGGCATTCACCTCACGCGCATGATCGGCGGCTATGTTACTGTCGGGCCGAACGCCGTATTGTCGTTGGCGCGGGAGGGATACAGCAAGACGTCGTTCAATCCGCGCGACGTGGCAGCGCTGGCGTCCTTCCCCGGTTTCTGGCGCACGTTGGCCCAGAATTTGTCTTCGGGGCTGACTGAGATGGCGAATTCGGTGTTTCGCCAGCGCTACCTCAAGGCCTGCCAACGCTATTGCCCTTCGCTGGACATCGACGACCTGCAGCCTCACCCTCCGGGGGTCCGCGCCCAGGCGGTGATGCGCGACGGAACGCTGGTCCACGATTTCCTGATCCTCAACACGGCGCGGACGATCCATATCTGCAACGCGCCGTCACCCGCAGCGACCTCGGCTATGCCGATCGCCGAGCACGTGCGCATGTTGGCCGCAGACACCTTTAAGCTGAGGGGCAGCGCCAAAGCGCCGGTCTGACAAAGCCATACGAGTCAAGGAGAAAGAGAAGCATGAGCGACAGCCAATGGCAGGCCGATCCGCTGGTCTGGGGCCACGGTCCCCGCATCGTCGAAATGTTCCTGGAGCCGACTTGCCCGTTTTCGGCCAAGGCTTTCGCGAAGCTGGAGCCACTGCTCGAAAAGGCCGGCGAAGATCGCGTTACGGTGAAGATCCGCATCCAGTCGCAGCCCTGGCACCTGTTTTCCGGAATCGTCACCCGGGCGATCCTCGCCGCCTCGACCGGACCGGGTGGCCGCGAGGCGGCAAGGACGGTCATGAAGGCGGTCTTTGCCCGTCGCGAGGAATTCGAGTTCGAACATCACTGCTCCGGGCCTAATCTCGCCAGCACGCCGCGGCAATTGATCGCCCGGATCGAAGCACATAGCGGGATCGCGGTGGCCGAGCCCTTTCTCATTCCCGATCTCGATTGCGAGATGAAGTGGCACGCCAGATATGCGCGACAGAACGGCATCCATGTTAGCCCGACATTCATGGTTGACGGCCTCGTTCAGCCACAGATGAGCAGCGGTGATCCGGTCGAAAACTGGATTGCGGCGATCGGTCTCGTCTAGTTCGAACAGCATGGAACTGCCGAACTGCCTCTACTGCTCGCGCTCAGCAACCGGCATGCCAGCGATCGAAGGTCTGCCTCGGAATGCCGAGCTTGTCGAATGTCTGCCTGGCCGATAGGTGCAGGAACGCGATCGCGCCTTTCCACCGCCGACAGTGAAACGCCCGCTCGTGTCGGTTCATGGCAGCTTGGCTGCGATCACATCGATCTTTTCGATCTGAGGTGGCGCGCGAAAAAGCTCTTCCGCGCGCGTCGTCAATGCATCCGCTACCTTCCCTGCCAGGTGGGCGTCGCGGCCGGCATCGTCCGGGAATGCATCGAAGATGCCATATGTCATGGGACCATCTTGATCGCGAACCAGGCCTTCGTTGCCGGTTCCGCCTCAGGTAACGACGGCGGTCAAGGACTCGTCAGGGCGCGCCAACGAAGCGGGCCATCTGGTCGATCGTACCCGAGCTGGGGCAGAGCGGTCCGGTGAGATCGTGCGACAGGCGGTCATCGCCATGGAGGCTATCGAAGCATCATCCAACGAAATCGGTAACATCATCGGCGTCATCGACGATATCGCGTTCCAAACCAACCTTCTTGCGCTAAACGCTGGCGTTGAAGCGGCTCGCGCCGGTGAAGCCGGGAAGGGATTCGCGGTTGTCGCTCAGGAGGTTCGTGAACTCGCCAAGCGTTCGGCCACGCCGCCAAGGAAATCAAGGCTCTCATCACCGTTTCGGGCGAAAGAGTGCGTGACGGTGTTTCGCTCGTAAACCAAACGGGGGAAGCCCTTAATACGATCGTTTCGGAGGTGAGGTTAGTGAACGACAATGTCGCGACCATTGTCGTATCCTCTCGCGAACAATCGACCGGCCTGACTGAGATCAACAGCGCCGTCAACCTGATGGATCAGGGCACGCAGAAGAATGCCGCGATGGTGGAGCAGACTACGGCGGCAAGCCACAGCCTTGCAGCTCAAGCAGCGGCACTAACGAAACTGCTCGACCAGTTCAAATTGCAAGACGGCTACCAGTCGAGGAGCGCCGAAATGGTAGTAGACGGCAATGCGTCTAAGGCCCCATCGTTTAACTGGATCTCATGCGGACGTAAACCGCGCCGCTTGATCCCGTCCTGAAAGCGCCATCGGTCGCAGGGCGGCCGGTGGCTTTTTCCTTGTTCTGAACCTTTCAGAGTGTAGTCCGCTCACGGGGCCAGAACCGTCTCTTTTAAGACACACTCGCGCTGCGTGACCGCCCGGCGAAAGATGTCTGCCGAACGAAAGCGTGATTATCGTCGGCGCATTGGGTGTGATCGTAGGGACCGGCAATAAAAAACCTCTGCCCACTGTCCGAATGCAGCGTTCCGGTAATTGAAGAGCGGGCAGGTTGCACAAGCGAACGATTGCTCGGCAGATGACGTAAATTTGACCAAAAGACTCTGGTCACGCCTTGTCGCGATCCACCACAATCGATCCGTCGGCCCAGTTCTTTCCGATCTGGGGCAGGTTCGTCTCGATCCAGTCTGCCAGGCAGCGAACCTGGGCGGCGGCTTCCTCGCCAAGCGGTGTCAGCGAATAGTCAACATGCGGCGGCACCACCTGGAAATCCCGTCGAAGGACGATGCCATCCGCCTCCAGAAACTGCAGGGTCTGTGCAAGCATTCGCTCACTGACGCCACCGATCTTCCGTCGAAGGTCGCTGAAGCGATGGGTGCCGCCCTGTAGCGCGATCAGAACCAATACGCCCCAGCGGCTGGTCAGGTGTTTCAGGACGACACGCGATGGACATTCAGAGGCAAGCAGATTTCCCCGCCCAAGCGTCTGCAGCACCGTTGGCTTTTCGGTCTGCGAGGGGTCTTTCATATTTTTTATCGCTTACCTTTTTGTTGGTACTTATGAATAGTTCGTTTCGGCGTTATATCACTTTTGTCATTGCATGAACAAAGGAATTCGAAAATGACCATCGCAGTAACAGGAGCCACCGGCCAGCTGGGTCGCCTTGTCATCGAAAAGCTGAAGCAGAAGGTCGATGCAAATTCGATCGTCGCTCTTGCCCGCTCGCCGGAAAAGGCTGCCGACCTCGGCGTGCCTGCGCGTCAGGCCGATTACGGCAAGCCGGAGACACTGACTGCCGCCCTTCAGGGTGTGGAGACGCTCCTCCTGATCTCGTCGAGCGAAGTCGGTCAGCGCGCCGTCCAGCACAGCAACGTGATTGCTGCGGCCAAGAAAGCCGGCGTGAAATGGATCGTCTATACAAGCCTGCTCGCCGCAGATACCTCGCCGCTAAGCCTTGCCGACGAACACAAGACAACCGAAGCCGAGCTCAAGGCCTCGGGCATCGCCTACACGATCCTGCGCAATGGCGGTGTTGTCACGTTAAGTTTCTCTGGCCGGAAAGGCCAGGGGCTCGTAGATATTCAGGCGAAACAGGCCGCAATTTTCCATGCATCGAAAGCTTCGAGGCGATGGTAGCGAATTGTGTGTGCGGCTCGGCGACGAGATGGAACAGAGAAACAATTGCGGGTCGCTGAGTGCATGGAGACGAACCGTTGCAACGCTCCAGGTGACCGATGACCTTGCATGGTTCGCTCCCGTTTCCTAAACGGCAGATGGCTATTTTCGGCCCGATTATTGAGGCCCTTGTGCGACCAATGGTCAAGGCCGGGTGCCACTTCTGCCTTTGCTGCACCGTAGGAGCGGAGCTTATCGGTGATGATCCGTTTGGGAGCAAAGCCATAGCGCTTCATTAACGCCAC
>SWCE01001926.1_pt1 | contig 78880 bp, 66 predicted proteins | sample 4690061 | NCBI WGS metagenome assembly SWCE01 (sample SAMN10267279, study PRJNA491770) | bioreactor metagenome | isolation source: DHS bioreactor inoculated with subseafloor sediment | place: Japan: off Shimokita Peninsula | collected 2012-10
TCATGATATTAATATGGACTCCATATGGGTGCTATTTGATGGATACATTTCTTTGTATTTTCTAATCATACTTTTTTATTTTGGTAATTAAGGGTTGCGGTAATAGGCTAATAGTTCTTCTTCCCTGACAAACAGCCTTTTACCTTCCCACTTTACAATTCCTGCTTCAATAAGTGTTGTCATGGCCCTAGAGATTGTTTCCCGAGAGCTGCCAAGCATATAGGATAAATAGGTAACTGTAATTTGCAAGTTGATTTGTATCCACCCATCTTTTCGTATACCGTAATCCCTTGACAGCTTCCATAGTTTAGCTGCTAATTTTTTATCCATCTTTATGGGAACTGTGTTTTTTAATTGTCGATATAACCTTCTCTGTTTTTTTCCGATGGAATTAATAATACTTAATGTAAGGTCAAAATCTTGCTTCATGATATCTAAAAAATCCTCTTTTCTGAACTGTAAAATGGCAGCATCTTCAAAGATTTCACAAACAACTGAAATAGGTAAATCATCAAAGACCACTTCATTAATCAGTTCCCCTTCACCTAAAATAAAAAAGATTCGCTTTTGGCCCCATCCGGAATATCTGGACATGGAAACCTTTCCCGATAGAATTACATAAAATAGATTAACTTGATCCTTTTCAAAAAATAATATTTGCCCCTTTTTATAATAATTTACTTTAGCTATGGAATGTATTTTTTCCTGGGTATCGATTTGTGTATTTTGAAAGGCTTTGATAGAGGCTATCTGTTCTATTGAGATGCTTCCTTTACGCAATAAAATACACCCTTCCCATTATTTACTTTTCCCTGTATATTTCTTCATTCCCTTACTATATCCTCCATAGTAAACTGCAACCATTGCGATAAAAGAGAAGATAAAGATCACCCAGGTATAGTGGGTATTCAAGAAAAATAATAATCTGCTTACTACTCTGGCCATAAGCGCTACTGTCGGCAGGTAAAACATCTGGGGCAGCAGACCAATGATATTAGTCAGATATCTGCCTAAAACCAGCTCTTGAAACAGGATTAAAGCAATACTAAGGAAGGCAAAGATATTACCTACTAAAATAGCTTCCCTTACAGATTTTGTATGTTCTGCTGATAGATACCCTACATAAAACCAGTATAGGAAAAAGAGACTATTGATTAGAAATAAAAAAACAGAACTAAACCAATTAAATTGTAACATTACGTAGTTCAGTAAATAGCCTATTGCAAAGGGTGAAGCTGCCGGAAGCAAGATTTTTAATTTTTTCATGGTAATCCTCCTTGGTGCTTTTTCGGGAATTATTTAAGATTTTTAATCCTTTATTTACACCCTATCATTTTCCATGCATTTCATCAATGCTTTTAGGGGATTTATAGCATTGGTTATATATGATTGTATAGCTTCAATAAACATCAACCTTATTTAGTTTTGGACCTTCACTCTTTTAAACTTGCTTTTTATTGCTCCAATCATGATATCCACATCTTCTATTTTCATAAAATAAATGATCATAAAATAAATCATAGCCCCAATTCCTATAGCGATAATTAAAGCCAGGTTAACCGTTACAATGGTACTTAAAACATCATATGCAAGTTTGGATATCATTCCCATTACTGCTGAGGCACCTACTATCTTTATAAAGCTAATGGCTATATTCTTTAAGCCGAAGGGACCTATTTTCTTTCGTAGACTAATAAATAACAAGCTTGTACCCAAAATGGCTGAAATACTTGTGGCTAAGGCTAGACCTCCAATTCCCAAAAATTTGGATAGAATGAAATTTAACACAATATTAATGCCCATAGCTATAGCAGCATTAATCATAGGTGTCTTTGTATCCTGCAAAGAATTAAAGGCTCTAGATAATATCTCCCTAAGGCCAACGCCAATCATCCCAATAGAATAGAAAAACAAGGCAGAAGAGGTCATTACAAAGGCCTGTTCATCAAAGGCCCCTCGGTCAAATAGCAGTCGAACAATAGGTTCAGCAAAAAACATAGCTCCGAAAGTTACTGGTATGACCAGTAAGTTGATACTACCGATGGCTCCTGAAATAGATTTCTTTAATCCTTCGTAATTGCCCTCAGCAGCCATTTTTGAGATTATGGGGTATATAACGGTGGAAATAGATAGAACAAATATTCCTTGAATAAAACCATTTAGTCTATTAGCATAATTTAGGGCAGAAATCCCTCCTACTGCCAATTGAGAGGCCAAAGTTCGATCTACTAGGGTATTGATTTGATTGGCCGATACTCCAATAATTATGGGGATTGCCAAAAACAGCATGTTTCTAATATGCTCATCATTAAATTTTAATATTAACCGATGCTTATATCCCTTTCTACGCAAAAATGGAATTAGAAAAACTAGCTGAACTATTGATGCTAAAACAGTTCCTAAAGGAAGAAGTATGTTGCCAGCGCTTCTACTGGTGATTATTGAAGTGATAATTACAAAATTCAAAGGAAACCCAATCATGGCTGGAATGGCATAATTTCCTTTTATTTGTAGAAATCCATTGAATATATAAATTAGACCTGTACAATAGATTCCTATTAAACTGATTCTAGTAAATTTAATGGCTAGGGCTAAGGTTTCTCCTTCAAAACCTGAAGCAAATAGCTTTACAATTGGTCCGGTGAATAGTACCCCTACACTCACAATTAATGTACAAAGGCAGATTATTATATTCACTAAATTGTTGGTATATCTATTCCCTTCATCAGTTCCATATTGCTGTGATATTCTGCTATAGGTTGGAATATATCCTATTGCTATCCCCGTTCCAATAAAGGAAAAAATCACAGTTGGAATTGTTTTTGAAATTAAGTAAACATCACTAATCTCAGATGCCCCATAAAAATATGACAGTACAATTTCCCTTGTAAAGCCTATAATTTTTGAAATCATAGTGATGATTATTAGTAATAGTGCTGTTTTTTTCATTGTGCTGTTTCTCCTATATTATAATTTGAGTAAATTTCATATTCTAGTTGTTTATTCCTTAGTTTTTCTAAATTTGTAGAAATACAATATGGAGTCTCACCAAAAATTTATCAAATATATTAAGTAGGCAAACTCAGTAACCGAAGGGAGTAGAGCAACTAAAATTAGAAATTGTTTTTTCTCAAACTGACATTTCTAATTTAACTAGTATTCAAGGTGTTACCGGTAACAGTTTGGATAAATTTCAGTAAATAACTTTCCTTAAAATTTTCCAGCAATAAGAGTTTGTTATTGACATCGAGTCTCTGAGAGTATGATTGTATACCCTTATGCCCCCTATGGTAATGAAGGGTTGGGTAATAAAAAGCCCTATTATTCCCGCCCTCGATGTCAATAGTACGCTACGCCAAAATAACTTTAGAATTGGTAACATTTTTCCATTCTTATTTACCAAAGTATCAGTACTTTTAATTGTTGGTCACATCGATAAAATCTAATGGTCCAAAAAGCCCAGAAACTTTTGCCTTGAGTAGCCTATGACCATTAGAAATCCATGGACTTTCTTTAGTTTCTCATTTATATCTTCTACAGTAAACTCACCCTAATCTACTTGGGTTTGTTTCCCTGGAGGTGTTTCATACCGAATACTGGCTTTCGCCAAACTTTTTTCTCTATGGGGCTTCATAAATTCACGTAGAACTGTTTTGGCAGTGTTATGCAAGTGGAAAAATACTAAAATACAAACCATTAAGATTTAACTTATTTTAAAATAAGCTCGCTCCTTGATAATATTACATCTTTAGTAATATTAATAATCATCGCTTTATTATAATAAAATTGAACTGATAGAAAAAAATCCGTAGTGGACTAGAACTGTAATATAATTAAATCACCAAAAATATCCAATTATAGAAAAGGTGCACTCTATGGATACTTTAATGATACACCATTATCCCGAAAGAATAAACATTTAAGGACTGATCAGAGTCGTCGATCAAATTAGATAAAACATCTTGAACAGCTTCAGCCGTCTTGGCAGGTATTTTTCTTATAAGCCGTTTCGAGACGCGCGTTCAGTCATAGTAAGTAATTTTTCAAAGTCTTTTAAAAGTTTTACTTGTGATAACGGTTCAGAGTTCGCAGAAATCTCATTCATTGAGTATTTTACTGATACTAAAGTATACTTTGCACACACCCCATATTCATCAGGTGAAAGAGGTATTAATGAGCATTCTAATGGGCTCATTAGACGTTTTATCCTTAAAGGTAGAAACATAAGCAATTTTACTGTTGAGACTATTACCAGAGTGCAAAACTGGTGTAATAATACATTACAAGGAAGCTACTCAATTATCTTACTCCAGATGAAGTATTTGAGGATCACTTAAGAAAAATTCTCTACAATTGAATTCCAAATTATCACAGTTTCAAATCAGTTCAATTTGCTATTACATTTTTACGACTAATATATAATAATATCTTAATTAAATGAATCTATCCATTTATTTATATTTGCTTCCCAACTTGATAACTTCCAAATTATTTCTTGATTAATTTCATTACCATTTTGATAATGTTCTTCTTCAATTTTTAAAATTAGATCTATCAATTTTTTGTTTAATTCAGCAAAAGAAGCTATTCTAAACATAGAGTTTATTCCTAATTCTATAAATATATCATAAGGCAACCAACCACCGGCTATAATGTAATTTCCAGCATAAATATGTTCTTGCATTGAGCCTGAAAGTTGATCTGTTGTTTGAAGATTTATCATTATATCTGTACACAATCTAACCGACCCCAAATCTTTACCTTCAAGATATTGATCTAATATTTTGTATTCTAAGTTTGATTTACTTAATGTGTTATTTACTTTTTTTATTCGTAATTCTTTACCTGTGCCATATGTCATTGGAAACAAAAACAAGCATTTATTTCTAATATTGCCATCCAACTTATCTAACTGTTCTATAATTTTTTCATGTTGATGTTCTTGTATTGATCCATAACCACAAGTTACAACGATTTTTTCGGGTGAAATTCCAATTTGTTCCTTTAGTTGACTTTTTTCATAACTTCCCATCATTTCTTTTATAACTTCTAAGTTTTTTAGGCCAAATCTAATCACAAATAGTTTGTTTGAGTATTTGTAATTAAAAAAGGAGTCAAATTCATCTTTCGTCACTCCATTAGTAAAAATAATTCTATATGCTTTGTTTATTGTTTTTTCTAACTTCAATTTATAGGAGTCGTTTTTTCTATAAAAGTCACTCCCATAAAAATTTAATATTATTTTTTTCTTTGTAAAAAAACTTAAAAAATATAGAATTAAACTTGATTTAGCATCAACATAGTGTAAGTTTATTACATCTGCATCAGCTAACAGTAGTAAAAAAAAAGCTTTTAACCACTTAAGAATAGATATAATTTTAGAAGCAAATTTATACTTTATAATAAATTTATTGTTCAACACACATAAGTTATTAATAACAATTCTCCTTACTTTAATATTTTTTTCTATTAAATTCTCTTCCAATTCTTTATGAAAGATCATATCGGAATTAGATAATATTAGTACTTTTTTCATTGAACTAGCCTCTTTCCAAAATTTAAATCATAAAATATTTATTCTTTTTACGAATATAATTTATATATGAACACCAAAATATTCCTTATTTAATGATATTTGAAGCTCCTTAAGTAATAATTACTTCGTTCATATACATCTAAAATTAACTTTTTTAACATCAAAGTTTACACTATTTATTATACACTCTTGACGTTTTGACACGCATAGTCTTTATTAAGAATTTTATTAGCCATATATGCCGAAGTTAATCGATTTGAGATAATATAATTTTCTTTATACAGTTGATTCTTTGCTTTTTCTACTGCCTTTTTAATAGACTTTTCATCATTATCACATATAATATATCTATTAAATTGCTCAAGGTAAGCTATCAGTTCTTCTTTATATTCACCATCTACTATAACTATTATTGGTTTTTTATAACCTGCGCTATAGTATATTTTCCCAGGAATTTGTGTCCCCCTAATATTACAAATACATGTTAATATATCAGATTCCATTTCTAATTCTAAGGATTTTTTGTAAGATACATTGCCGTATATAGAAATATTGCTAGTTTTATCCAAAACTATGTCAGAATTTCCACAGATATTTAATTTGAAGTTACTATCTATTGCAGCATTGTAAAGTGGCATTATATTTCTTACTGTAGCTTTATATGCGCCAAAATATCCTACCGTTAAAACCTCAATTTTCTTTCTATTTATATTTTTATTGATATTTAAATTAATATTTTCTACACTAACATATGCTTGATTGGCATAATCCATTTTATTAGCATACTCGTAAAATATTTCTTTTTGTTTCAGAAGAGTTAATGGTGACGTATAAATTATTCTATCTGCTTTCCCAATTAATTTCCTTTCTTTAGATTTTACAATTCCATCTCTCCAATCACTTTTTCTTGTAATATCAATGAACATTGGATCCCCCCAATATTGAATCCATTTGGCTTTACATTTCTTATTTTCTTTAAATATCCTTTCAACTAAGAGATGTGAAGATTTAGGATCTGAAGAAGATACAATTACATCATAACTATGATAATCTTTATTTTTAGGTAGTCCACTAACGTTAATTTTTTGAGCGTCAAAAATACTAATTTTACGGTATATTTTTTTTATAATATATCGTCCTTTGTTTAATGTTGATTTCATTATATTATTTTCATCACTTTTTTTTGTTTTTCTAGTGTCTTTTCTTGCCATAAGTTTAGAGTATAAAGAATTAATATTGATATAATAATAGTTAGTAATAAATTCATTAATATCGTTCATTGAATCATCATAATTAATGCTATCTTCAGAAGGTTTTAGTGTCATAATATCTACACTATGACCTAGTTCATATAAACCTTTTATAAGGCTTTTATTTCTAATAGTTGCAGATGCATTGTTTTTAAAGGAAACCATCGAAACAAATAGTATTCTCATTTTCTACACTCCTAATTAAATAGTTTTAATGATATATACATTAAACCAAAACAAACAGCAGTAAAACCTGACAAAACTAAAATTATTCTCCTATTATTTGTTTGAGCATTACAAAATCCATCTACTGCAACCGCAGTCATAAATGGATAATATAATATTATATGCCGAAATGTAAAAGTTGTAATTATAACTGCTATAAACCAACTTAAGAACGATAGAGATAACCAGTCAAACTTCATGATTCTTTTAATAATAAAAGGAACTCCCAAAATTTGAACTAAAACTCCTAGATAGGTCAAGAATATTGTCAGGTCAAATAATATCTTTTCAATATTATTGAACAATCCAAAGAAATTTGGAAAAGGAGTTATAAAAGCATAAAGAGCTCTTAAAAAAACTCCAATTGGTAATAAAGGTTTTCGAAATATAAATTTGCTCAAACCATCTTCAGCAATATTAGATACATATCTTGAATATGACTCTATAAAAAACCTTAGTCTTAGTATCTCAAATATATCACTCATTAGAATTAAAGGTAAAATCAAAATTACAAGATATCTTTTTTTGATTTTAAAATGTTCTCCCAGAATTAAAAATATAATTACACCAGCAAATGCAAGTGAATTTGCCCTTGTATAATATGTGAAATACATTAAAGCATATAATGCTGCCACATTTAATGCTTTAGATATTATATTGTTACGTTCAATTATCTTATCAAATAAAAAAATTATTAATAAAATTTGCAATAAGTTAAATGTATCTCGAAAAACATGTGAGTTTATATACTGTATATTTGGCATAAATGCAAATAGTGCGATGCTAAAATATATTTTTTTATCTGTAAATTTTGCATATTTACATAATAAGTACTCTACTATCATACAAATCCATATTAAAAAATATATATTAATAATTCTAGGTAAAAAAGTCGTATACTTACCAAATATATTAGAGAATCTAAATAATAAAGACATATAAACTGCAAAAAACGGAGAGTTATGGTATATTCCAATTACACCTGATTCTAAAACATTGTAAGGATCTAATATTTCTGATCGATATACATCATATCCCCATTGCTCAAATTTAAGATCATCAGAGCCACCTATATAATATGGTTCTCCATAATAAGATTGATTTGCAAAATAGACCAAAAATAAGAATATAGTTGATATTAAAAAAATAACTAAATATAGTTTTGCAAATCTATAATTTTTTTTAAATATTAAAGGTAGCGTTATAGAACTAAGTAGCAATTGTGTTATTAAAACTGGAAATGAAAATGTTAACATTGATGATAATATTATAATTGTTATAAATCCTATTAAAATTAAAAAATTTTGATTTTTTTTATTTAATTCTTTATTATTTATCATTCTACTGTATCCTTTGCTTATATTAAAATAAACTTCTCTAGCATTATTTTAAATTTTTCGCTTTCTTTAATTATTGAATCTAAAAAGCTTATTCTTCCATTTTGATATTTATCTTTATCAAATTGATTTAAATATTTTTCAATTTGGGTTTCAAGATTATCAAAATATTTAATCACTAGGCCCAGGTTATACTTTTCTATTTGGTCAGCCAAATATGTACCTTTTAACGACAACATTGGTTTTCCATAAACAACAGCATTATACAATCTATTTGCTAAAACACCTTTGCTATTTATATTATCATATAAAAGAATGTTTATCATGTCGGCACTTTCATAGAGCCTACCTTCTTCTTCTTGTTTATATCTACCATGTATTCGAACATTATTTATTTTTTGTTTCTTTATATATTCTTTAAGTTTGTGATTGATAGTTCCTTCGCCATGAAAAATCAAATCAAAACAATCATTATTCTTCAACTGATTTATAAAATCAACATTCACATTCCAATGTCTAATAACACCTATAGTGGATATGTTAATTTTTTTATTACTTATTTTATTTGTGATATGCTGAATGTCTTCCAGATTTTCGACAGAAGTATTATGATTAACAACATACTTATCACTATAAGGTAGCCATAATTTATATCCTGGTGATGATATTACCGTGAAATATGAACAATTTATAAGTTTTTCAAAACTTGAAAATTTAAATATCTTATTATAGTCTCTTATATCCAAAATATATTTCTCTTTATAATTATTAAGCAAATACCTTTTTAAAAAATACCCCAGTTGCAATGTAAAGATAATAATTTTATCATATTTTACTTGCTTTAGTTTATTTAAGACAAACTTTTTATACTTATAATAATCATAATAATTTCTTTGATGTCCATTTTTTTTGTCTTTATATATAAATTCACTATTATCTTCTTCTACTTCTAAACTAAATCTATCCCAATTTATAATAGTATAATTCACGTTCAAATTCTCTAAGACTGTAATATAATTATTTACATAAGGCATAAAAAGCATGTTTGAAGGACAAATAAGTGCAATTTTCATTCAAATCACCTGACTTTCTATCATACTCAAAAATTCCAATCAAATCGTACATAAATTTATAATGGTGTTAGTATAAAAGCATGTACACGAAAAGTAAGATATAATATTAATATCTGAAAGGACTTGTCACAATGAAAAACAAAGGAACTAGATACGATCATGAGTTTAAGAGAATGATCGTTGATCTTTACAATACTAAAGAACATACCTACGCTAGTCTCCAAAGCAAATATGACATCCCTGCTAGTACAATTCAAAGTTGGGTAAAGCAATTTACTCCTATTCAGATAGATATAGATGCAATGTCTCCTGCTGAGATCAAAGCTTTCCGTAAGGAAAATCCAGCTTGCTTGAGACAGTATCTATATTACAAGATCGTTTCCTACTAAAAGCATTTGTAAGGTTTTAGGTGTGTTCCTAGAAGCTCTTTTTATTCCATAAAAATTTCGTAGGGATCCATCCAGTCCAATGAAAACAGGCTTATTAAGGAACATATCCAAAGAATATTCGATCAAAGTAAAGGACGTTATAGAACCCCTAAAATCCATGAGATTATGAAAAAGGAACAATTACTCAAATTAATATCAAGCTAAGCATATTCAGCGGTTTATGAAGTATATGGGTCTATGTGCTGTGGTCTTTGAAAAATTCAGACCCCAACGATCAAAGTCAAATGATGAAATCTTACCTAATCTCCTGGAACAGAATTTTAGCACTAAAGCTATTAACCAGAAGTGGGTTGGAGATATTACCTACATCCAAACCCTTTTAAATGGTTGGTGTTACTTGGCCTACATTATGAACTTAGTTTCTCAAAAGATTGTAGTCTATGAATTTAGCTGTTCTATGGATGCTTCTCTGGTAGCAAAAGCTTTACGTAAGACTATATTCAATCAGCATTAACCAAAGAGATTAATCATTCTCACAGACTGTGGCAGCCAAAATTTAAGAAAGAATATCTAAAAGCTACTGATCAATATCAAGTTAGACGTTCCTACAGGCAAAGGCTAACCCCTATGATAATGCTGCAATAGAGTCTTTCCATGGTAATATTAAAAAAGGAAGAAGTATATCAAAATACCTATATAAACTATGAACAGGCCAAACTGGCTCTATTTGAGTATATTGAAGGGTGGTACAATAGGGAATCGTATTCATGAAAGCATTGGCTTTATGGCTCCTGTTGAATACGAAAGATCAGTTGCATAAATATCTCACTTTTTGTGTCTTATTGACCTAAGTCCATAACCCTCAAAATAGTCTGAATACAGTGAAGTATTAGATTTAAATTTTACACAATATTTATGTCTTTCTACTTTTTTTTAAAGTTTATAAACTCCATCAAAATCACAAATATTTTTAGTATCAAGAATTAACATATCCTTTATTAAATCCAATTTTTTCTTAATATGGTCATGTGCTGTTATAATAACCAAAATTTCTATCTCATTTAAAAAATCCTCAAAATTCATATATTGATGATCTACAATTCTTTTCTTAATATAAGGATCATAAACTTTAACACCAAAAGCCAAATGCTGATTCATTTTTTCTAGAAGCTGAAGTGTAGGACTCTCTCTTGTATCATCAACATTTTCTTTGTAAGCAAGTCCGTAAATACCAATCTTTGATATATCAGTAATTTTGTGTTCTCTCATGATATCTCTTATTCTGGCTAAGACATGTGTAGGCATAGAATCATTTATTTTTCTAGCTGTTAGTATCAAGTTGGTTAAATCAGGATAATCTCCAACTAGGAACCATGGATCAACGGAGATACAGTGTCCACCTACACCAGGACCTGGTTGAAGAATATTCACTCTTGGATGCTTATTTGCAATTCGAATTATTTCGTAAACATCCATATTATCTGTCCTACATATCTTCGCTAGTTCATTAGCAAAAGCAATATTAACATCTCTATACGTATTTTCAACAACTTTAGACATTTCTGCCGACCTAATATCAGTTATTACAATTTCTGATTTGCAAAAGCTTGAATATAGCTCTTTTACCTTTTCACCAACAACTGGATCGTCAGTACCAACAGTTCTTGAGTTATACTCTAGCTCATATATCATGTTACCAGGTATAATTCTTTCTGGAGCATGCACAAGATGAACATCCTCACCTAGAACAAAACCTCTTTTTACAATTTCAGTTCGTACATATTTATCTATTGAACCCGGTGAAATAGTTGATTCAATAATTAATATAGCTCCTTTTTCGCATGTATCAAGGCATGTGTTTATAGCTGAAATTACATATTGTGGGTCTAACTTCTTACTTGAATTGATATATGGAGTGGGAACAGCTATTATGTACGTATCTGTTTTTTGATATTCTGTAGTGAATTTAATACCATTATCAATAGCTTTTCTAAATAGTTTTTCCAGTCCTTCTTCTTCAAAGGTAAGTTTCCCTTGTGAAAGTGAGTCTACTAACTTTTCATTTAAATCTGTTCCCACTACTTGAACTCCACTCTTCGCAAACATCAAAGCTGTGGGTAGTCCTATATAGCCTAATCCTATAACGTTAATCATTTTCATACCTTCCTTCAGCTAATTAATTAAAACAATTTCTATTTTAGTTTTTTTATTAGCGCTATTCTTAATGGAAACTTGAGTTATTACTTCTTTCCTCAAATAATACAAGCTCCTATAACTTTCTCTTATTTCTATTCTATCATCCGTTATAAGTTTAGCGATTAACCGTTTATCGTATAAAAAATCTAGACCGTATTCTTTTCTTTCGATCTCACATGGAGTATGGAACAATACTCTAAGATGTTCCGACCCGTCTACCATCACCATATCTTCAAAAATATAGCTGTCACTATTTTTTTCGATTCCTCTTGAATGCAAGTATCCATTTTTTGATATCATAGTTCCTTTAAAGTGATTGTTATTAAATTCTACATCCTTAGTATAAGTCCAATCATATATTAAGAATGGACCATGCTTTTTCATTTGCTCTTTATTATTTATCTTTACAGTATTATGGGCACCTGTTAAAGCCATTCTCTTTCCAATATCTACAGCATAAGAATACGTACCACTATCACATAAAATATTCACTCCCTTATGCCATAAATCTACATGCATTTGATCCATCTGAGCTGGTCTTGTTTTAAAATCCTGTAGAACAATCATTAGAAATCCTTCTTTATGTCTCATTGAGTATAGTCCAGAATCTTTAAATCCTACTGATTTCCTAGACGTTGTAGCAAGTGGTAAATCATTTAACTTTCTATCTGAAAACCACAATATCTCTTCGTCATAAGTTCCGTGTTCATATAATCGTTCTCCTTGAGTGAGAACATATATAGTGTTTAATACAGGTCTAAAATCTCTATAATCGCATAAACTTACAGGAAATATTAGCGCCCCATCATTTGAACCATAATTAGGAACATCTCCTGTTTCATCTTGAAGCTGATACATTAACAAAACACTTTTATTAATTAAATTCAAACTTTTCTTTGAAAGATTGGTTTCAGTTTTTTTACTTATTTTAAGTAAGATCTCCATAATTTGAAGTGCAAAACGCTGATAGTTAAATGAATACTGGACGTACCCTCCATCTTTTAAAAATTGGTTTTCTATTTCTTTGTTCATCAAGTGATAGGCTTTTTTTAAAGCAACCTGATCATCACTACACCAAGCGCCTATTATTAATCCTGTAATTTCAGAAAGGGTATGATTATTCTTAATACACCTGTGAGCGTAGAAAAAGTTAGATGATACTTTTTTATAACTACCTATAAGTAGCTCTTTTAAATTTACTTTATCATGATTTCCTGTTAATCCATAAGCATTAAAAACGGAATATACTATTAAAGCATTAATCATCCTCAATGTTGCTTCTTGACCACATTTATAATTAGCACCATATGGGTAGTTATTCTGTTGTAGCCAACTTTTTAACTGATTTGAATAAGCCTCATAATATTTGCTATCTTTAGTAATCATATATGCTCTTGCAAAGTAGAAGAAATGCGTGAATCTTGATGCTTCCCACACAACTTTAATATCCCCTCGGTTAGAGTCAAAGTCCGGTATTCTATACCATTTAATTGTTTTATCAACTTCAACACGAGTAATAGGGTTGATATGCCAGTTAATTGGATCCCCATAATCTAATTCAATTGATGAGAAGGCTTTAATTCTTCCTTTAATAGCATTATCAGCAATTTCAATAACTTTTTTCTTATCGCTTACAGATATTTTTTTCAAGAAACTCTCTATTTTAAGAACATTAATATCAAATATATCAATCCGCTTTATCCTTACTTTCTTTTCAAATAAAGATTCAGTTGCGGGTAAACTTCTCATCATTTTTAACTTAGATGAATATAGTAAACGGTTAAAAATCCAAGGCATACCATATTCATTTATAAGTGATTTAATCATGATAGCACCTCTGCTAATCTATAGTATTGATTACATTAATTAATTTTTCAGTAAGAACCTTAAAATCAAAATCCTCAGCACCTTTTTTAGCATTAGCTCCAAGTAGTTCATACTCTTCTAAAGGCATTTTTTTAATTTCTAATATAGCTTCGGCCAACTTCTGAGGTGTACTATTTTCTAGTTCTATCCCACACTTATATTTTTCAATTATTGAATATCCCATCTTAACTGTAGAAACAATTGGCTTACCAGAAGCCATATACTCAAACAACTTATTAGAGCTATTACCCCTTGTCCAGTTATACTGTGTCTGAGAGTAATTTAAGATATTTACAGACGATTTACTTAAGATATATGGAATGAACTGTTTATTTACAAGGCCCTTCATTTTAACATTAGTCAAGTTTTCATACTCCACTCGTCTTTCGAGCATTTCTTTTTGGTTGCCATCTCCATAAATTAAGAATTGAATATCTTTATAATTTTTTAGAAGTTTTGCAGTATCAAGTATATTCCCAACGTTATTTACTGGTCTAATTGCTCCTACATAAATAACATTAAACTTACTAGATTTTAAATCCTCATCGTCAATATTCCTTTCATTTATTGATTTATGAAAGGCCTCAATATCAACACCATTATTGATATAATGACATTTACTTAAATCAATATTTCCGCCTTGATCTTTATCCCACTTCTTTTCTTTTATGTAATCGGTATCTCCTTCTTTAGTAAAAATTATAGCATTTGCTTTTTTATAAATCCAGTGTTCTCCTGCCACAAGAATTTTTCCTAGTAGGCTATTTTCTTTAGCTTTATTAAATGCAAAAATTGCTTCTGGCCACAGATCACGCACTTCACAAATGCATGGGATATCAAATTTTTTTGCTATCTTAATACCTGCGACCATTGTCAATGGATGTACACTGGAAGCAATAATAACATTGGGTTTACCATTTAGTTTCGCATAATCTTTTGCAACTGAAAATAGGTTTAAATAAAATAAGCTCATATTTTTTATTCTGTCAAATCCATTTCCGAGAGCTCTTATTGTTCTTACAAATACAAAAGGAATATTATTAATAATATCAGTACAATACTTCTTATTTCCTGTATCAATATATTCAAGTCTATTGTGGTATGTATTTGCACAAAATATCGTTGCATTATATCCTTGTTTTATGAGATTTTCTGCAAACCAATAATGACGCCCACCGTAGTTTTTATACATATCTGTTGCATAGTGATTCCATATCCATATACTTTTTTTCATTCCCTATAATCTCCTAACCGGAATACCAACATAAGTTCCAAGCTCATCTATATTGTTGATCACTACAGCTCCTGCACCAATTTTACAGTTATCTATAATACTAATATTATTACTGACCACACTCCCTATTCCAATCCATGTTCCTTTACCAACTCTAACAGTACCAGCCAAGTTAGCACCAGGAGAAATATGTACATAATCTTCAATCACGTTGTCATGATCCAAGCTACAGCTCGTATTAATAATACAGCCCTTACCAACTCTACTTGAGCTGTTTATTACAACTCCAGCCATTACAGCTGTACCCTCACCAATTTCAACATTTGTTCCAATGACTGCGCTAGGATGAATTAGCTTCACCACAGATAATCCCTCACATTCCATTTTTTCTTGTATCTGCTCTCTCGTAGCATTGTTCCCAATAGCAACAAAAAAATCAGCCTTATCTTTATATGTAAAAGCATCATCAGTCTTGCCGATAACTTGTAACCCCATAGATGTCTTAATAGACTCGTTATCATCAAGGAATACTATGCTTTGCCACTTATTCATTTTTATTGCGATATCTGCAACAACCTTACCATGGCCACTGGCACCAATAATAATTAGCTTGTCTTTCATGAAAAGTACATTCCTCTCAGTAATATATAAAATGATTAAAATAATTGTTAAACCTACTGACCAGCAGTTATTATAATAGCTTATTGGTTAGCTTCACTTCCTCTAAACGGCTCCATAGTGACTGCTGTACTTGAACTTATTCCCTCTCTTATAAGCACTTTCTTCAAAGTCAAAAAAACAATCTTCCAATCACCAATAAAACTGATATTATCTACATACGCTACATCCAAATCAAACTTATCTTCCCAACTAATAGCGTTTCTACCACTCACTTGAGCCAACCCAGATAGGCCTGGTCTCACATTATGACGTCTCTTCTGATCATCATTATAAAGTGGTAGGTACTCTACTAATAAGGGTCTGGGTCCTATAACACTCATATCCCCTTTTACTATATTAAATAATTCCGGTAATTCATCCAATGAACTGGCTCGTAAAAACCTACCAAACCTGGTTAGCCTGACCCCATCAGGTAATAGCGCTCCATTATCATCTCTTTCATTAGCCATCGTCCTAAATTTATACATAGTGAAAATTTTTTCATTTAAACCAGGTCTTTTCTGCTTGAAAATTACAGGGCTGCCTAGTTTAGTTTTTACTAGTATTGCAACTACCAGCATGATTGGCCATAATACAATAAGTGCCATTACTGACAGAACAATGTCCATAGGCCTTTTAAAATACCTTCTATATATTCCTTGTCTATGGGTTCCTTCAACTATAGATTTGACTGCTCCATTCATCTATTCCCACAATCCTTTTATAATTTTTACGATACGCTCCAAATCCCCGTCACTCATCTTTGTATCACTTGGCAGACAAACCCCATTCTTAAATAACCTCTCACTTACATCCCCACCAATATAATCATACTTTTTAAAGAAAGGTTGTAGATGCATTGGCTTCCAAATAGGTCTGGATTCTATGATTTCTTTTTCCAAAGCTTCCATTATATCTAGTGGTCTTACTTTCCCACTTAGTGTGATGCAAGTTAACCAATAATTCGGTTCATTCCATTCATTGATCGGCATGAACTTAATGCCCTCAAGATTTCCTAATTCTCTTTTATAATATTCAAATATGTATTTCTTTTTTTCTACTCTTTTATCTAATACTTTAAGCTGTCCCCTGCCAATGCCTGCTAGTACATTACTCATCCTATAATTAAAGCCTAATTCACTATGCTGATAATGTCTCGCTTTATCCCTGGCTTGAGTAGACCAGAATCTAACCTTGTCAATTCTTTCTTCCTCATCGGAAACCAGCATCCCCCCACCGGATGTGGTAATAATTTTATTACCATTAAAGGAGAATACGCCGTATTTACCAAAGGTTCCGGTATGCTTTCCCTTGTAGTAGGTGCCCAGGCTTTCGGCTGCATCCTCGATCAAGGCTACATTGTGCCTTCTGCACAGTTCCATGACCCTGTCCATATCCGCTGATAATCCATATAGATGAACTACCATGACTGCCTTTACATTTGGATATTTCTCAAAGGCTTCCTCTAAGGCCTTGGGGCACATGTTCCAGGTCTCACAATCGCTATCAATAAATACTGGCGTTGCATTTTGATAAATAATTGGATTAGCCGTGGCTGAAAAAGTAAGGCTTGGGCAAAATACAATGTCCCCTTCCCCTACACCGGCAGCCTTTAAAGCTAAATGGATTGCTCCTGTTCCTGAAGATAGTGCTGCTGCTGACCTGCTTCCTACCTTTAAAGCCAGCTCCCGTTCAAATTCATTTACATTTTTACCAAGTGGTGCAATCCAGTTGGTATCAAAGGCTTCTTGTATATACTTCATTTCGTATCCTTCATCACTCATATGGGGTGAAGATAGGTAAATTTTTTCTGGCATATTGCATCCCCCTATAGATCTATTGTCAATTAACTATTCAGTAAAAAATCTTTCTATCCTATCCACTGGATATCCGATTTCATTTAATCTGTTGGTTATGTCATCCTCAAAGGTATAGGATGTAATTACAATCCCATCGTGGTCATATTGATGAATCGCTTCTCTAGAGATAATCCTATATCCCAGCAATTCCTTTGCTTGTCTTTCTTTATCATCATCCACCAGGGCCACAACCTTTAAAGGCTTTTCTGTTCTTCCCTTTATGATCCCTAGTATGGTCTCTGCCACTTCTCCAGCTCCATAGAGCAGTATATTTCTATGTCCCTTACCTTCTAGCCTTACTAAAAAGCTCTCAATGTTTTCTTCTGCTAACCGATATAACTCTAATAATTCATGTAAATACGTCAGTGCTAAATAATTCTTTCGCTTAACCCCATCCTGAGTAATCTTATAGTAAACTGTTTTTGCCGATTGATAATCTCTCACCATATACCTTTTTTCTTCTAGATTATCTATGTAAACATTAACCATCGATGCAGCACCACTGACTATTTTAGCGATCTCCTTTTGTGTGGTATCTGGATTCTTTTCAATATGTTGTAGTAGTAATAGTTCTTTTAACTCACTGGTAGGGCTAAAAAATTTCATGCTTTCTTTTCTCCTTAATTTTCGTTCACTGTATGAATGATTTTAGTATAACAGATTTAATTAATTTTGTAAATGTGTATTAAAAATACTGAGGAAATTTACACACTAACATGACTTGTCTTTAAAAATAGGACGAGCGATTTATAACACTTGTCCTATTCTAATATCTATTTATTAAATAATTTTCTATTAAATACTCTTGTTCTTAAAATATAAATAATTAAACTAATAGGAAATAGTAAAAAGATTAAACCTAAAACTGCGACATAACGTTTTATTCCTTGTTTAGGTGCATCGAAATAAATCCAAATAGTTGAGACAAATAGTAGTAAAATGTACCCTAATTCAAAGGGAGTTAGCCTTAGTACCATTATTAAACCATCCCTTCTATAATTTAATCTATTTTTGAATAACTGTTATCATTTTTATTACATAAACTTACATAAACTTACATAAACATTAATTTTATAGGATTTATTAATATATCTAGAGTAACAAAATAAATAATTGTCACCAGTATTAGTGAGCTTATCATTGTACTTATAAGAAAAACCCAAGGTTTTCTATTTCCTTTTAAAAGTATATAGAAAAAGATATATAGTAGAAATGTAAGGGTAATCGTAAATACAATTTTTCTTCCTTTAAAAGCTGAAATTATAGTATTTACATAAGACTTACTATATTGTATTTCATCATATTTGCTAATAAAAGAAAAGCTATTCTGAGGTAACATTTCGTGTAAATAATTACCATTTACATCTTTTAATGAACTAGCTTCATTAAATTGAATGTAGACTTGTGTAAATAGAATATTATTATCAATAGTATCAATTATATCATAATCTGCAATAATAGTATTGTTAAATTTTAAATTAGTGTTTAAAATTCCACTTATAGGTAAATAATATTTTTTTCCGTCAATTTCTATGATTATATTGTCATCTATTTTAAAATTATATCGATTTGCTATATCTTTGGTTAATACTACTTTATTTTTTTCAAAGCCTCCTTTAATTAAATACTTTTCGCTATCAAATAATAAATTACTAAAGCTGTTGATATTATCAGTAAAATTAAAACTGTAAGCTTTTTCTTTGTTTAGATCATTAATAATATCTGCCCTAACGATAAAAGTGCCAGCTAAATATTTGATATTGGCATCATCTGTTAATTTGTTATATTGTTCTTTATTAATTAAACCCTGAATAATTAAATCATAGCTTGCCTCTTCAATAACATTAGTATGATATTTTAATATAACATTATCAACAGTAAATAGATAAAATAGATATGACAAATTAATAATACAGAGCAATAGTACGATAAGTACGATAATCTTTCTCACTGGAAACCTCCTATTTTAGCGATAATTTGAATCATTAGAGATTTTGCATTAATAAATTGAATTTTTCTATGCTTAGAAATCTAGGTTACCAAAAGTCTTTTAATTAATTGTCGTAATCCTAATTCACTTGAATATAGCTAGTTGCAAATATATTATCTAACGTTCTTGTTGAGCCTGCCATAGCTTTCAGGGGACCTGCATAATGGGCTGAAGTCTCTACATCAACATATGATTCATGGGAGAACCAATACCAAAATGTGCCACTATCATATTTCCAACAATAATCACCAAAATCACTTACATATTCTAAATAAAAGTTATTTTGTGGTTGATTTGTAGAAATGATGTTTGGTTTATTAAATCCTAAGTCAACTAAAAATACATGGTTTCCATCAGCAGCATTAATTGCCCACCAATTGAGTTCACTTTTTATCCTTAATTTCTTATCTTTATCTATGTTAGTTATGACATTTCCGTTTAAATCTGTAAATGTGACTCTTTCAGTGACTAAGGCATTTGGCCGAATTACTTGATCATTATCTTGTGCAAAAGAGCTACCCGTTAAACCTAAAACTAAAATCACGCTTATGACAACCCAAAAGTATCTTTTTTTCATGATTATTCCTCCTTAATATTATACCCCTAGAAATATATCAATTTGAAATTAAGGAAATTTTTTCTTTATTTTATAATATCAGTAAGTAATAATGTCCACAATTCTAATGTCGGGTAATTGGAACAAAATACTCTGGTATTGCTAATATATTCTATTTTTTATTAATATTTTCATTGCCTTACATGTTTTTAGGTCATTACTATATTTTATTCCATGACCTACGCTTCCTTTAAATATACATAACTTTATCCGTGCCTCTTTATAAAACTCGAATACCATTCAACTTTTCTTAACTTAAATCAAACTTCCCCTCCATTGTTATTAGGCGAAAATCGACATATAATAGATTTAACAAAGGGCCTTTTGAATTAGACACGGGAGGGATTCCATGAATAGATTAGATATTGGCAAAACAATTTTACAATTACGTAAAGGAAAAAACATTACCCAGGAGCAATTAGCCCTTATGGTTGGTGTTTCAGCAGGGGCAGTTAGTAAATGGGAAACTGGAAATTCAACACCAGACATCTCATTACTGGCTCCTCTAGCCCGGGCATTAAATACGTCTCTAGATACCCTCTTATCCTTTCAGCCGGAATTATCGGAAGTTGCGGTTAGTAAGATAAAACAGGGATTAACAGAAATATTTCTTAAGGAGGGCTTTGCCGCTGGTGAGGCAGCATGTCTAACATACCTGAATCAATATCCCAATAGTATTCATTTAAAGCTGACCGTCGCCAGTTTGATTCAAATGTATTTAATGATGTCTGATAACCCTTCAGAGGATTTTATCAATACTAAACTGCAGTATTCCTTAGACCTATTCCAACAGGTGGTTGAAAGCAAAGAGCCGAAATATACATCAATCGCCCTGTTTTCCATTGCCAGCATTGAGATGACATTAGAAAACTATGAAGCCAGTGAACAAGCGCTTAAGGAGCTTCCCCAGACACCGATTAATCCTATGGATCTGTATCCTGTTCTGCTCTTAAGGCAGTGTAAGATCGAAGAGGCTAAGAAGCTTTGTGGCAGGATACTAATCCCCCATTTAAATCAGATTTATCTTACATTGACTACCCTGACTAACATTTCTAAAAAGGAACATGATTATGATAAGGCGTTCTTCTATCTGGATACTGTTTATCAAATGCAGCAGCTATTTCAAACGGGAATGCATTCAGCGGCATACAACTTCTGTCAATTGTATCTGGAAACTGGTCAGAAGGAAGAGGCAGCTAAATGGTTTAAGACCTATGTGGAAGCCTTACTTTCTACAGGCTATGATTTACAGGGCAATCCCTACTTTGAAAATGTAGAATTACAAGTTAAACAGGAAGGGCAGCAGATTATAAGGAAAAAACTGCTCCAGTCACTAATTGATGAAGCAGGGTTAAAGGGTTTGGCAGGAATTTCTGACTATGACAAAACCATTGCGAAGTTAAAGAATGCTGTTGCAGCAATGTAGAAGGTATATTGGGTGGTTGTGACTTGAATTATTTTGTTTATTTGGTATAATATGTTTGTGGATGTATAACATAAGGCAGAGCTAAGGAGGTTAAAGTTATATGAAAAAAACAGCTCCTTTATTTATATCTGAGACAACCATTTCTGATATAGTGGTTATAAATTCTTCTGGTCTTGTGGTAAATAGGACAATAAAATAATCATATGAATCCGATTTTAACGTTAACCATTATATGCTCTATACTTTCCACATATTTATTTTTCAATTGCTTGAACATGCTAATTAGAAACAAAAACAGAATACATATTTTTTTAACATTCCTATTCTTTATTGCTTATTTTGTTTCATTTTATGTTCTTCAAGCAAGTTCTCCTGTAGAGATAAAAAAATGGTATACCATTGACTCTATAATGACTGGGCTTTCAGGTTTTGGATTATTAGTGTTATTATATAATACCTACAAGAAACTAAAATATACCTTGACTAGAAAGTAAGCTATGAACATGTTTCAATATAGTGTAAAGCCCCTTCTACCTGCTGAAGTTTGGTAGAGGGGGCTTTGCATATAAAACTGAACCTTTAAATACGCCTGCTTCCAGGCTTAATGGCCGGTTGCTTTCCTTCTTTACATAGGGGGCATTCCTCAGGTTTATAGGAAACCACCTCGGTGGTCAGTGCAGCCCTAAGCTTGGTTCCAAAATCGATTGTGCCGTTGCTTCTGTCTACCAAAACAGCCACCCCTGCCACTACGCCGCCCTGTTCCCTTACGATTTCCATGACCTCCCTTACGGAGCCTCCGGTGGTAATTACATCCTCTGCCACCAGTACCCTGGCCCCTTCAGGGATTCTGAAGCCCCTTCTCAGGGTCATTTTTCCATTTTCCCGCTCTGTAAACAGATTTTTAGCCGTTAGCCTTCTTGCCATTTCATAGGCGATAATAATCCCCCCCATGGCTGGGCCGATAACAATATCAATTTTATCCTCCTGAAAGGACGTAGCCAGGTGTGATGCAATTTCTTCAGTATACTCAGGATATTGCAAAAGCTGGGCACACTGCATATATTGATTGCTGTGGCGGCCTGAGGTCAGCAAAAAATGTCCCTCTAGCAGCACCTGTGTCTTTCGTAAAATTTTTAATACCCTTTCTCTACTCAACATTATCATCCATCCCTTCCTTATATAATTCCGGTTATATTTGTTATTTTCTCTTCCTTTAGCTCACTTAAAAAGTCTTCCATTTCTTCGATGATTTCCAGGGTGGCGGCAGGGTTTACAAAGTTGGCAGTTCCTAGGGCTACCCCTGTGGCCCCTGCCATGATAAACTCCAGGGCATCCTCAGCAGTCATAATCCCACCCATTCCAATAATAGGCAGTTTCACGGCATTGGCCACCTGATAGACCATTCTCAGGGCCACAGGCTTAATGGCAGGCCCCGACAGCCCTCCCACTACATTTCCCAAGACAGGCCTTCGTTTACGAATGTCAATGGCCATCCCCATTAGGGTGTTAATCAGAGAAATCCCATCGGCTCCCCCTGCCTCGGCTCCCTTGGCTATGGATACGATATCAGTCACATTAGGGGTCAGCTTCACAATCAAGGGCTGTTTTGCAAATTTTTTGACCTCCTTGGTCACCAGCTCTACCATTTTGGGGTCGGTGCCAAAGCAAACTCCCCCCTCCTTCACATTGGGACAGGAGATATTAAGTTCCAGCAGATCTATGGGGGTATTCTGTAGCCTTTCTACCACATCGCAGTATTCCTCCAGGGTTTTACCGCACACATTGACAATAATTTTCGTATCAAATTGCTTTAAAAAAGGAATATCCTGCTTTATAAATTCCTCTACCCCGGGGTTTTGCAATCCCACACTGTTTAGCATGCCCCCATAGGTTTCCGCCACCCTGGGAGAGGGGTTCCCCTTCCAGGGGGTGCTAGAGACCCCCTTTGCCACCACGGCCCCCAGGCGATTTAAGTCTACATATTCTCCATATTCCTTCCCAGAACCAAAGGTTCCCGAGGCGGTCATGACAGGATTTTTCATTTCAACCCCAGCAATATTAATCGTTAAGTCTGGTTTACTCATCCCATATCACCTCCTGCCGCCAAAATACAGGTCCGTCCTTACAGACCCGCTTATGTTCCCAGTCCACTCCTTCATTATGCGCAATTTTACAAGTACAGACTAGACAGGCCCCAATTCCGCAGGCCATCCTTTCCTCCAGGGAGAGCTGGGCCGGAATCCTCCGTTCCTCTGCCCACTGGGCCACTGCCTTTAGCATTCCTTTGGGGCCACAGCTATAAATCATTTCTGTATTACTTAGATCCAGCTCCCCGATAATATCCATTACTGTCCCTTTTTTACCGCAGCTGCCATCCTCCGAAGCCACCTGAACCTTAGCCCCGAGCTTTTCAAATTTCTCCACTAACATACACTCTCCCCTGAAGCCTAGGATCACTGTTACGTCTCCCCTAAGGTGCTTTACCAGCTCCAGCAGAGGGGGGACTCCAATTCCTCCGCCTATTACCAGGTGATGCCTGACTCGACTCAGCTCAAAGCCCCTTCCCAGGGGACCGAGAAAGCTGACTTTATCCCCTGGATTTAGCTGAGAAAGGACCTTAGTTCCCTTTCCCACCACACCGTAGACCAGTTTAACCGTCCCTTTATTTGAATCAACCTGGCAGATGCTGACGGGTCTGGGCAGCAGCAGCTGACCCTGATTGCAGTAGAGATTAATGAATTGCCCCGGAACGGCTGATTTGACCACACCTATGGCCTCCACCACCATTTGATAGATACCTGGTATAATCATGTGGTTTTGTTGAATTACACCCTGCTCTTTTCTTTTCATTCCTTCACCCCCAGGGTAATGACTTTCAATGCTTCTGTGGTGATTCCTGACTGCTTTACCTTAATGAGGGCCGCCACCGTATCAAGGGAGGTCAGCACCTTAACCGAGGCCTCCACGGCGGCCCTTCTGATTTTAAATCCATCCCGTTTACTGTCCTTCCCCTTGGTAGGAATGTTGACCACCAGGTCAACCAAGCCCCTTCCTATGGCATCCAGTATGTTAGGTGCCCCTTGATCGATTCGATTGACAGGGGTAACAGATAATTGGTTATTCTTTAAATATTCAGCCGTTCCCGGGGTGGCCAGCAGCCCATATCCCATGGCAGCCAGCTCCCTTGCCATGGGCAGGAATCCTTCCTTATCCTCGTCCTTAATGGTTACCAGAATTTTGGCCTTTTCCTTGGGGATTGTGATTCCTGCCCCTAAGAAGCCCTTATAGATGGCTGCCTCTAGGGTCTTATCCACCCCAAGGACCTCTCCCGTGGATTTCATTTCGGGCCCAAGGCTTACCTCTGCCAGGGGCACCTTTTCTGTAGAGAATACGGGAACCTTCACGGCAATCATCCCTGAGAAGGGATAGATACCCGTTCCATAGCCCATGTCCTTGAGCCTTTCTCCCATCATGGCTCTGGTGGCCAGTTTTACCACTGGTACCCCTGTTACCTTGCTGATATAGGGTACGGTTCTGCTGGATCGGGGGTTGACCTCGATGACATAGATTTCTCCTTCATATTCAATAAATTGGATGTTAATCATCCCCACTACCTTTAGAGCAAGGGCAATGTCTTGGGTAATTTCCAGGATTTTTTCTTCCGTCTCTCTAGTAATGTTTTGGCCTGGGTAAAGGGCAATACTGTCTCCCGAATGAATTCCCGCCCGTTCCAAATGCTCCATGATACCTGGTATCAGTATACTTTCTCCATCACAGATAGCATCGACCTCGAGCTCTCTGCCAATCAAGTATCGATCAATTAGAACAGGGTTTTTTCCATCCCTATTAAAGGCCTTTTCCAGGTAGCCTGTTAATTCCTCCTGGCTATGGGTGATTTCCATCCCCTGGCCCCCTAGTACATAGGAGGGCCTTACCAAAACCGGGTAACCGATTTTTTGGGCCTCCTTTAGCCCTTCCTTAAGGGATAATACGGCCCTTCCCTTGGGTCTGGGAATTTCCAGAGCTTCCATCAGGGCATCAAATTTTTCCCGATCCTCGGCGGCATCGATTTGCCCTGGCTTTGTTCCCAGTATGGGGATTCCCATTTTCTCTAAAAAGCCTGCCAGCCTAATGGCTGTCTGGCCCCCGAATTGCAGCACCACGCCCTGGGGTTTTTCCTTTTCCACAATCGACAGTATATCCTCCTCTGTAAGGGGTTCAAAATACAGCTTGTGGGCTATATCAAAATCTGTACTGACGGTCTCTGGGTTATTGTTGACAATAATCGTTTCAATCCCCATCTCCCTTAGGGCCAGTACACTGTGGACGGCACAATAGTCAAACTCAATACCCTGCCCAATTCTGATGGGTCCTGAACCAATGACCATCACCTTTTTCTTGTCACTGACAATCACCTCGTCCTCCCAATCATAGGTGGAATAATAGTAGGGGGACTGGGCCTCAAATTCTCCGCCGCAGGTATCCACCATTTTATAGACCGCGTGAATTCCGTAGGCTTTTCTCAGGCTATAGATCTCTTGGGGGCTTCTTCCCATCAGCTGAGCCATGCCCTTATCAGAAAAGCCTCTTTGCTTTAATCTCCTTAACCTCTCCTTTGTAAGCTCCTCTAGCTTTGTTTCCTTTAGGGCCTCCTCTTCCATCACTAAATCCTTTAATTTTTCAATAAAAAAGGCATCTATTCCTGTAATTTCACATACCTTATCCACCCTATAATTCCGTCGAAGCATTTCTGCAATATCAAAGATTCGCTCATCATCTGGGATCTGGACCCGAGCCTTTAATTCCTCAAGACTTCTTCTCCTGGAGGCCTTTGTGTCCAGGGAATATTGCCCGATTTCTAAGGAGCGTATTCCCTTTAACAGGGCACCTTCAAAGCTATTGCCAATGGCCATGGTCTCTCCAGTGGCCATCATTTTGGTTCCTAGGCTTTTAGTTGCCCCTGTGAACTTTTCAAAGGGCCATTTGGGCAGCTTCACCACCACATAATCTAAGGTTGGCTCGAAGCATGCGGTGGTTTTTCCCGTAACATCATTGATGATTTCATCCAGTCCATAACCCAGGGCAATTTTAGCAGCCACCTTGGCAATGGGGTAGCCCGTTACCTTAGAGGCCAGGGCCGAGGAGCGGCTAACCCGTGGGTTGATTTCAATGACAGCATATTCAAGACTCCTGGGGTGAAGGGCAAATTGTACATTACATCCCCCTTCAATTTTAATGGCATTGATAATATCGATGGCTGCACTTCTCAGCATTTGATATTCCTTATCGGTCAAGGTTTGGGAGGGAGCCACCACAATGCTGTCCCCCGTATGAACCCCCACAGGGTCAAGATTTTCCATATTACATACGGTAATACAGTTTCCTTTGTGGTCCCGCATCACCTCATATTCAATTTCCTTCCACCCCTTAATAGACTTTTCGATCAGCACCTGACCCACGGGACTAAGCTGAAGACCCTGACTTAGGATTTCTCTTAGGGTTCCTTCCTCCTCTGCCATGCCGCCCCCGGTTCCTCCCAGGGTGTAGGCTGGCCTTACCACCACAGGGTAGCCGATTTCACTGGCAAAGGCTAATCCTTCCTCCAGGCCAGTAATAATTTTCCCTTCAATGACGGGCTGCTTAATCCGTGCCATAAGCTGTTGAAAGGCTTCCCGATCTTCCCCTTCCTTGATGGCTGAAATAGGGGTGCCGATGATTTTTACACCATGCTTTTCTAAAATCCCCATGTCATGGAGCTTAACCGCTAGATTCAGGCCTGTCTGACCCCCCATCCCAGCCAGCAGACTATCGGGCTTCTCTTTTTCAATCACCTTTTCGATCATTTCCACCGTTAAAGGTTCGATATAAATTTTATCTGCAATCTCCTGGTCTGTCATAATGGTGGCTGGATTACTGTTGATTAATACCACCTCGGCCCCCTCGGCCCTTAGGGCTTGGCAGGCTTGGGTCCCTGCATAGTCAAACTCTGCCCCCTGGCCGATAATAATGGGGCCAGAGCCGATGACCAGTACCTTCTTAATATTTTTATTTTTAGGCATATGTTTTCACCTCCATCAGCTCCATAAATCTGTCAAACAAGTAGTCATTTTCCCTAGGGCCCGGTGCCGCCTCTGGGTGAAACTGCACACTGAAGATCGGCAGCCTTTGATGCTGAATCCCCTCTATGGTTCCATCGTTAAGGTTTACATGGGTAATGAAGACTTCCTTGGGCAAATTATTTTTCGTTACCACATAGCCATGGTTTTGAGCGGTAATATAGACCCTTTGATTGATTAGATCCTTTACGGGATGATTGCCGCCCCGATGACCAAACTTGAGCTTTTCTGTGTCGCCCCCCAAACATAGGGATAGTAGCTGGTGCCCTAGGCAGATGCCAAAGATAGGCATATGATGATCAATGAAATCCTTTATATTTTCCAGCACCTGGGGAAGATCCTTTGGATCCCCCGGGCCATTGGATAACAAAATGCCATCGTGATTTCCCTTTACTATTTCTGCTGGAGCCGTAAGGGCTGGGTATACAGTTATGTGGCAATTCCGTGCCTTAAGGGAACGGAGGATATTGGTTTTATGGCCAAAATCCAGTACCGCAACCCGCTTTCCCTCGCCCGCTATTTCGTAGACCTCTTTTGTGGTGACCTGCTCAACAGCCCTATGGTTATGGAAGCTGTCAAACCGATTCTGCACCTGTCCTGGAGTCAACTCTCTCAGGGTAATCATTCCCTTCATGGTACCATGGTTTCGCAAAAGCTTTGTCAGCCCTCGGGTATCAATCCCTGCCAGGCCAAGAATTCGATTTTGCTTTAGGTAGCCATCAAGGTCCATTTCGCATCGCCAATGGCTGGGCTTTGCTGCCCATTCCCTTACGATCAGCCCCCTTACCCTTGGGGCAGTTGATTCCATGTCCTCCAAATTGATTCCGTAATTCCCTATGAGGGGATAGGTCATTACTACAATCTGCCCTGTATAGGAAGGATCGGTCAATACCTCCTGGTAACCGGTCATGGCGGTATTAAAAACCACTTCTCCAAGGGTCTCCTTATAGTATCCAAAGGCTTTTCCTTCAAAGGTTACGCCATTTTCTAATATTAGTTTTGCCTTCATGCTATCACCTCGTCTGTTAGGTTTTCTATCTGTTAATGACCTTATTTAGTTCTCCCTTCATTTCTAGGGCAGCTTCCCTGGCGGCCAGGGCAAATTCCGTTTCGTTAAATCTCCTCCGATTGGATTCCTTTGTGTGGGCGGCAATGATTCCCCGTGAGGAGTTCACAATGGCCCCCAGACCATCCTGGTTAAAGCAACCCCTTAAGTCTTCCGCCGTGGCTCCCTGGGCCCCATAGCCGGGGACCAGAAAATAGGTGTTGGGCATAAGGCTTCTTAATTCCTGGGCCTCAGCGGGATGGGTGGCCCCCACTACGGCACCAATCTGACTATAGCCTGTAGGGCCTATTAGCTGATTTCCCCATTCCTTCACCAGCTCTCCCACCAGCTGGTATAGTTTTTTTCCTCCCACATGGAGGTTTTGAATTTGTCCGCTGTTGGGGTTTGAGGTCTTAACCAGAACAAAGAGCCCTCTATTATATCTTTTACAATCGGCTAAAAATGGCTCTATGGCATCAAAGCCTAGATAGGGGTTTAGGGTGATGCTGTCGGTTTCATAGACCTGATGACTCTCCTCCCCTATGGTAACCCTTCCCAGATGTCCATGGGAATAGGCCTCAGCCGTGGAGGCGATATCCCCCCGCTTAATATCTCCGATGACCAATAGCCCCCTTTCCTTAGCATAGCTGATGGTTTTAATATAGGCTTCCAAACCTGGGGCTCCATACTGTTCATACATGGCAATCTGGGGCTTAACGGCAGGAACCACATCATAAATTTGATCAATAATCTGCCTATTGAACCGATAGAAGGCCTCGGCCGCTCCCTGGGGGGTTTTTCCGTACTTCTCATAGGCATCCTGCTGAATAAAATCGGGAATAAAGCTTAGCCTTGGGTCTAATCCCACCACCGAAGGGTTTTGGGTTTCTTCTATCTTTGATATTAATTGATCAATCATTTTTTATCCTCCTATCCTTGTCTGTTATTGTTTATTCCTTTCTTTCAAAGACTACCTTTCCATTGACTATGGTATAGCGTACCCTTCCCTTCACCCTTCTTCCCTGGAAGGGAGTGTTTTTCCCCATAGAATAAGACTCATTGCTGTTAATTTCATAAGCTGCCTGGGGATCAATGATCGTGACATCGGCTGGGCTTCCAATATTTAAGGTTCCAGCCCCTATATTTAAAAGCTTTGCTGGATTGGTGCTCATTTTTTCAATTAGCTCCATGGGAGACAGTACCCCCTTTTCCACCAGCTGGGTTATTCCCAAGGGTACTGCCGTCTCTAGCCCTACTATGCCAAAGGGTGCCCTTTCAAAGCCTAGGGCCTTTTCCTCAACATGGTGGGGGGCATGGTCTGTGGCAATGATTTCAATGATGCCATCCCGTAATCCCTGTAGAATTTCTGCCACATCCTCGGCTGTCCTAAGGGGGGGATTCATCTTGGTGTTGGGGTCAAGCCCCCTAACAGCTTCTTCCGTTAAGGTGAAATGGTGGGGAGTTACCTCTCCTGTAATTCGACTGCTCAGCTGCTTTGCTCCCCTAAGGAGCCTAACAGCCCCCTTTGTGCTGATATGACAAAGGTGAAGCCTAGCCCCGGTACCAAGGGCCAGGTGGGTATCTCTACAGGTGATCACATCCTCTGCCTCTGGGGGTATCCCTGGTACTCCAAGTGAACTGGCTAGCTGGCCTTCATTCATCACCCCATTCTGAGCCAATTGATGATCCTCACAGTGGGCAAAGACAGGGATATCTAACTCTTTAGCCCTTTCCAGGGCCCGTTTCATCAGGCTGCTATTCATGACAGTTTTCCCATCCTCGCTGATTCCACAGATTCCCGATTTCAGCATTTCTTCGTAATTTGCCAGCTCCATCCCCTGCTGCCCCTTGGTGATGCTTCCAATGGGCAGTACCTTTACCACTGCCTCTTGAGCCTTCCTATGAATCAATTCCACCACTTCAGCACTATCAGCTACCGGGTTTGTATTGGGCATACAGCAGATGGTGGTGAATCCTCCCGCAGCGGCACTCAGGGCCCCTGTTACAATGGTTTCCTTATGGGTAAAACCCGGCTCCCTCAAATGGACATGGACATCAATCAATCCTGGCACTACCCAATGGCCTGTGGCATCAATGATTCGATCGGCTTTAAATGCCATGCTTCTGCCTATAGATTTGATTTGTCCTTCCTGGATGAAAACATCCAGCTGTTCATCGGTTTTCGTGGCGGGATCAATAACCCGACCTCCCTTAATGAGTATTGCTTCCATGGGAACGTCCTCCTTCTTATTGAAATGTGGTCTAGTACAAAACAAAAAGAGCAATAGTAAGAAAATCCTTCGATCTTCTTTCCATTGCTCTTATCTTATTTAATACTATTAATGGAACAACAATAGTAAAGCACAGGAGCTTTATTCCTTGACCCGTTGCTTCCCAGCTGTTCAGCTTCTTTTTTAATTGTAAAGTTTGGCAGCCTAAAAATAAACATAGCTGTTTCATTGCACTCATCCTTTCTGGCCTCTCGGGACCAAGTTAAAGGCAGACTCACATTTCTATTAATAGTAGCATAGTCGTATGTTAATGTCAATTGAATTTATATACATTTATATTAGTTATTTATACTGTTTATTTATACCCGGGGTACTGTACCGAGATGATCTATTCATTTTCTTACTATATTTTTTTGTCGATATGAAAACTTCTTTATTAATAATTTGCCCATAGGATATAATGGATAATAATATGGTTTATATTTTTGGAGGCTTATCTAATAGACCTTCTAGTAAACATAAAATCATCCTGGGGGAGGAATAAAACATGATTACACCTCGTCAGCTATATCAAGGGATTGGAGGAGAGCTGCTGCACCCCACCCTTTTAGAAGCCTTAAAGCTGGATAAGAACTTTATACGAAGTCAAATTGAAACACCCCATTTTATCAGTGAGGTCTCGAGGATTGCCAAGGATAAGGACTACAGCTGTCAAGCCACCTATGGCCTTTGTAAAGCTGCCCTGGACCAGCTATGGGGTCAAGGAGGCCCTGACAAGCCCCTTGAATATATTTATCAATATGCCCTTAGCTATTCCTTTCCTGAGTCTGTTGAAATAACACTGAAAAGGGAATGGGAGTTAGGGGCCCTCTATTACCTCCATGTGCTGCGGGTAATCTGCCGCTACCAAAAGCTTTCAAAGGACCAGTCCTTTATCAGTCGTTATCCCTTGGATTTTTTGACCAGGGAACAGGAGCTAAGCTATGGGGTTTCAACAGAATACAAAGCGTTTAAGGAAGCTTTTCATCAGGAATACATTTATGAAATGATGAAGCTTAATCAAGAGGTCATTGGCCACAATACCCTAGATCATATTTGTGGTGTCCATCACCTGGCCCTTTTAATCGGAAAACAGCTTTATGACGCTGGGATTCCCATTGATCTAGGCCGGGTTTCTGGAGCAGCAGCGGGCCATGATCTGGGTAAGTTTGGATGTAAGAGCGGAGAGAGCAATCGAGTGGCTTATCTCCACTATTATTATACTGACCTATGGTTTAAAGCCCATGAAATTACCTATATCGGTCACATAGCCCTTAATCATTCCACCTGGGATTTAGAGCTTGAAAATTTGTCCATTGAGTCCCTTATCTTAATTTATTCAGACTTTCGGGTTAAAAATGTCATTACCTCCCAGGGAAATTACGAAATGAAGTTCTTTTCCTTAAAGGATTCCTTTGAGGTGATTTTAAGTAAGCTGGATAATGTGGATACCCTTAAGGAGCGACGCTATGCCCGAGTCTATGACAAGCTAAAGGATTTTGAAGACTTCTTACTTCATTTGGGTCTACAACTGAATCAGGATGCAAAGGGGGAGCGAAGGACCCCAAGCCATAGAGAATACTATTCCCTTATGAAGGGTGATAAAATCACTGAGCATTTAAAGTATCTAGCCATTCATCATAACGTTCATTTAATGCATCAGTTCCGGAATGAGACTTCTCTAAATGAAATTCTCGAGGTAATTCGCAGTGAGAAGGACCCGAGAAATTTAAGGGAGTATCTTGATGTACTGCAGGAGTATTCCACCTATTTGACCCAAAAGCAAAAAGTGATTACCCTTAGGTTTCTCTATGAAAAACTGACCCATCATGAAGAGGATGTTAGAAGGCAAAGTGCCGAGCTGATGGGAAGCCTGATTGCCCTCTTCGATGAGGACTATCGTAAGGAGGTACCCCAGGGGGTTCTGTTACCCCCAGCAGAAATAAGCAGCTGCAGTCTGCTGGAGGAATACCTTAACAACTTCATCTATCCCCATCACTCTGTTATTCCCCTGCACCGTCATTGGATTAGCTATAGTATCAAGATAGTAATCACTTCGGTTTTTGAGACCTGTAGTCCCCAACAGATAGATGCTTTTAAAAAGGTGATTTTAGCCTATTATAGCTTACAGGTCTTTGAGGAAACCGATAGTCCTATCTATTTACTGGACGTCGTTACGAAAATTCCCCTTAAGGGAGACTATCAAGCCTTGAGTTCCATTTTTCAGTGTATAGAAAAAAGCTATTTAAGCTCAAATGAGGATATCAAGGTGGCTGCCCTAAATGCTATTAATGGCTTGCTTGCCCTGTTTCAGGAGCACCAAGACCTATTGACTCGGATGGAGTCCCTTTTACAGGAGGAGCCAACCAACAGTACTCCAGCGGAAAATTTCTTAAAGCTTCAAATTGCTAAAAAAATGCAGCGGAAGGAATCGGTTATTGAGGCCTATCGATGGATCTGTTTAAAGGACTTGACCCATATCTCAAATATTTTCTTAAGTAATTTAAAAACCGCCACCAATTGGGTTACGAAAAAGGTACAAGTAAAAATGCTTTTGGCATATTTTCTGGAGCATAGTAATATGAATGGGTTGTACATCGCCATTCACTATTGTAATTTACTTAAGGTCAGTGCCGTAGAAAGCGTGAGAAATGGTGCAGGCACCGCCCTGGTGGCTCTGTTTCCCCATTTGCCCCTGGAGCAGCGAAATGATTTGGCCATTGAGCTACTGAGGGCACTGGAAATTGAGGGCTATCAATTTACAAAATACATTCCCAATTACCTGGGCCAAATACTGCTTCACTTACCTCCCTTTGAGCTGGATGAAATCATTGAAGATCTAAATGATAAGCTAAAGCAGAGTAACAATCAAATCAAGGCCCTGCTCCTTAGGACCCTGGGAATTATGATCACCAATTATCCTAAGTATGAAAATTCCTTTCCCGAGTCCTCTGAGGTCTATGAAAAAAGACGAAGCAAGCTTCTGGGTATATTGCTCAATGGTCTAGTTCACGATGACCTGCAAATTCGACAGATATCCTTTAGCGTAATCGGTAAGGGGATTTTTGGGAGCGATCAGCTCAATTTAGAGGAAAAATATATTCTCTTTCAATTAACGGCCAAGAAGATTTTATCTTTACTGGGAGATACGGAGGAAACCCAGCTATTATTCCTGACCAATTCCTCAGGGCTAAACCATATCTATCGTTTCATTGCTGATTACAGCTTTCATTATGGTACGATTCAGATTCGGGTCCCCTCACGGGTTGCTCTGTTTCCTGGTACCTTTGATCCCTTTACCCTTGGTCATAAGGAAATATCAAGGGCAATCCGTGACCTGGGATTTGAAGTTTATTTAGCCGTGGACGAATTTTCTTGGTCTAAACGGACTCAGCCTAATCTAGTTCGAAAAAATATTATTAATATGTCTATTGCCGACGAAATGGACATTTACCTATACCCAGAGAACTTTCCCATCAATATTGCTAATCCAGAGGATTTAAAGACTTTAAAGGAAAATCTCGACAGTAATCATGTATTTATTGTGGTGGGAAGCGATGTGGTTTTAAATGCTTCTGCCTATCAGGCCCCCATGACTCCCTATTCGATTCAGCATTTCTCCCATGTTATTTTTGAACGACGGGAGGGTGGAAACCTAAATCAGGATGAGATTTTAAATGAAGCTCTGGACCATATTAAGGGTGAAGTAATTCGGCTGAATTTGCCACCCCATCTGGAGGAGATCAGTTCCACCCAGATTAGAAGCTATATTGACGAGAATAGGGATATTTCCAGATTGATTGACCCTATGGCACAAAAATATATTTATGAAAATAATCTTTATCGCCGGGAGCCCCAATATAAGTCAATTGTCCAAAGGATTTCCATTAGTATTGAGGTGGTAACCTTTCCCCCTAAGGAGCTGTTGAAAAAGCTGGTTGCCTGCTTCCATCGAGGCTCCTCCAGGGCCCTTGAAGAAATGACAATGGTCTTACAGAAACCCGAGGCCAAGCTGGTGATTTTACGGGATATTAAGGATGAAAATCGATTTTTGGCCTACACTGCCATCCATTGGATTCCCTCGGAGCAAATTTACCAGGAATTTAAAAACAGTCAAATTACCGAGGTCATTCGGCAACAATATAAGGGAAGAATTGTTTCTATTAACGGCCTATTTATCACCGAAACAGAAAACCCCAGTCAGTATTACCAAAGGCTGTTGACCGAAACCCTGACCCACTGTTTGAGAAATGACTATGGCTACGGAATTTACCATAACTCTATTGATGAAGGAGCTGACGACAGCTTAATAGGCCTCATTAAACGCTATGGCTTTATTGAGCTTCCCTTCACTGAAAGCAATCCTATTTTGGCCGTTGACATGACCTATCCCTGCACCCTTACCCTTGATTTAGAGACCGTAATTAAGGAGCCCTTTAAAAGCAATGGAGCTGTTAAAGAAATTATCGCCCAGACACGAATTCGTCTGCAGGAGGCTTTGACAAGGCTTTATCCTGGCCATCTGGTGATTTCCTTTGACCGGGAGATTATAGATGAAACCCTGGTGAGAAAGGTCTGTGAGGAAAATCGTGTTTCCCCTATTCCAACCAATCCGAGGAGATTGGGGGAGCTAATGTGTGTACCCTTTGGAAATATCTTAAATAGAGCCATTGTTCCCAATACAGTGACAAAATCGCTCCATGTGGAAAAGCTTTTTCAGCCGGATATGAAGGGTTTTTCCATTGGTCCCTATCCCTATTATCTGGATTTGGGAAATCAAATAAAAATGATTCGTTCCTTTAATCGCCCGGTGATTTTAGTCGACGATCTATTAAACAAGGGCTATCGAATCAAAGGAATCGACCCCCTGTTAAAAGCCCAGCAGGTAGATGTCCGCAAAATTATTGTAGGAATCCTTTCGGGAAAGGGTAAGGAGCTAATGGAAATTCAAAATCGAGAGGTTGACAGTGCCTATTTCATTCCCAAGCTTCGACTATGGTTTAATGAAAATTTACTATATCCCTTTATTGGCGGCGACACCCTGTGGCGCGGTATTTATCCTGAAAAAAATCTTCTGTCTTCCATAAATTTAATTTTACCCTATACTTCACCTCATTTTATTACCGGGGTAACCAACCAATCGGTCTATGACCTTTCTGAGGTGTCTATCCTCAATGCCATGGATATTTTAGAGGTATTAGAGCAGGAGTATCAAAAAATTAACGAAAGAACCCTGACCCTCTCTCAATTGAGTGATGTGTTTCTCTTTCCCAGATGCCCTGATCCTGGGGAAAACATGTTCTATGACTTGAGCTTAAACCCCTCAAGCTATTTAAGAAATGATCTGGAGCTTTTAAGAAGACTTGAGCACAGTATCATTACAGGTGATAAAAGGAGGCGCTAACATGTATTTCTATCGATTTAAGGACAAAGTGATGTTTTCCATAACACCCTATAGAATGGAGGGTGTTACAGCCATTTCCCAGGAGGAGGCTGCTAAAGCCCAGGGTAGAGTGTATTTGCTAAAGCCCTTGAGTCCTATAATATCACGGCGAAGCTATGGTGTTACCCACCCTGGCCATGCACTTCACCCCCAGGAGGGCATTTCCCTTTTACAATATCAGGAGGTGGACCTTAGCCAATGGCCCCAATGGTTATTAGCTAAAATGGAACAAGGCCTGGTCACTGGTCTTAATACGTCCTATGACAGCTGGCAAGAGGTATTAAATCATAGGCTGCCTAAAAAATGGCGCATTAATGTGGCTGGATTAGGGGATGTGGGAGGAACCCTATTAATTGGCCTTAGATTGCTGGGGGCAGATTCCATTGAAACCCTGGGAATCTACGATCGGGATGTCGATAAGCTTAAACGATGGGAATTAGAGCTGAATCAGATAGACGCCCCGGGGGTGATGCCGATGCCCCCAGTACGAATACTTAAGGAGGAGGAGGTTTTTGATTGCGACCTCTTTGCCTTTTGTATTGCCGCCCGGGTCCCCCCAGTGGGAGAAGAGAAGGTAGATGTGAGAATGGTACAGCTAGAGGAAAATGCTAAAATTATTAATTCATATAGCACAATGGCCCGAGAAAAACAATTTAAGGGAATTTTTGCTGTGGTCTCTGACCCCGTAGACTTATTATGTAAATCGGCATACTTAACCAGTAATCGGGATTCCCAGGGAAGCTGGGACGGAAAAGGGCTGGTGCCTGAGCAAATACGGGGCTATGGTTTGGGAGTGATGCATGCCCGGGCCCTGTATTATGCCGGTTGCACCCCTGAAATAGGCCATTATAGCCATGAAGGCCGGGCCTTTGGACCCCATGGAGCCGATCTAATCATTGCCGATAGTATTGATAACTACAATGATGCCCTTTCATTGGCCCTTACAGAAAAAGCCCGCACAGCCAATTTAGCTGTCAGAAAAACCGGCTTTAAGCCCTATATTGCCCCAGCCCTTTCCTCTGGTGCCCTCTCTATTCTTGCCACCATCAAAGGGGAATGGCATTATAGTGCCACCTTTATGGGAGGTGTCTATATGGGTTCTAAAAATCGCTTGACTGAAGCAGGAACGGAGCTGGAGCTCCTTAAGCTGCCGGTGCCCCTTATGAAAAGGCTTCAACGCACCTATCAACGATTGGAGGAACTATTATGATTTATTTAATTATGCCCGGTCAAGCTTCTAAGCAGCTAAAGAAAATGGCAGCGGCAGCCGTTGAGGGAATTGATCATCAAATGATTGATCAACCCCAGGAACTGCCTGACCTGAAGAATCAGAAAATTATTTTTGCCCTTGAGCTAGACCACTGTGGAGGCAGTGGTCCCATGATTGAAATGCTATCGGCCCTATGTCAAAGGGGTCCCTATCCTCTTCAGGGAGCCACGGCGGCTCTGCTGGTCAATAGTCAGGGGGAGTTATATACCAAGAGTGCGGCAGCTCAATTGATTTTCATCACTAATCAATTGGGAGCCTGCTTCATCGGGCATCCCCTGGTGGAGGCCACAGGAAGCCTAAATAATTTTGCCACCTGGCAGAAGACAATGGACTTGAGCCTTGAGGAAATTTCTCTGGTTCTGTCGAAGCAGCTAGGAAATCGTTTACTTACCCATCGGTCGACTCCTTTGCTCCATCCTAAGCTGGTCTTCCTTCACTCCAGCTTTCGAGCCACCTCCAATACCCTAACCCTCTGGCAGTTAATTGCCGATCATCTTCAGGACTGGGATTGCCAAGAGCTTTATGTGGAAAACGGATCGGTTTTTGATTGCTTTGGCTGCTCCTATCGGGCCTGTGTGGAATATGGCCAAAGAAAAAGCTGCTTTTATGGCGGTGTGATGACTGAAAAAATTTTGCCGGCGGTAGAGGCGGCCGATATTTTGGTTTGGATCTGCCCTAATTACAACGATGCTATATCTTCTAATCTCATGGCTGTTATTAATCGGTTAACCACCCTATATCGTCAGATTCGGTTTTACGATAAGACCATATTCTCAGTCATTGTGTCTGGAAATTCAGGCGGTGATTCCATTGCCCGGCAGCTAATCGATGCGCTGAATATTAACAAAGGCTTTTATTTGCCCCCAGACTTTGCTTTGATGGAAACGGCCAATGATCGGGGAAGTGTTTTAAAAATACCTGATATTGAAGAAAAGGCCAGGCAATTTGCAGCCCATATGAAGAATTCCGTTATGTAAACTTTCGTTCCCCATAGGGTGCAAATTTTTGAGCCACAGCCTCTGCCACCTTGATTCCGTCTACAGCTGCAGAGATAATTCCCCCTGCATAGCCAGCCCCTTCTCCAGAGGGGTATAGTCCCTTAATATTACTTTCAAAGCATTCGTTTCTCTTAATTCTTACAGGGGAGGAGCTTCTTGTTTCTATCCCTGTCATCACCCCATCTCCCAGGGCAAAGCCCCTTAGCTTTTTATCTAATTCCACAATAGCCTCCTTCATGGTTTCTGTAACATAGTCCGGTAAACAGCTCCGTAAATCCGTCAATTGAATCCCAGGAGCATAGGAAGGCTTTACGCTTCCCAATTGCTGTGAAGGAACTCCCTGTAAAAAATCCTTAACCAGCTGGGCAGGAGCGTAATAGTTGCTGCCCCCAGCCTTAAAGGCGGCCCTTTCCCATTCCTGCTGATAAAAAACCCCTGCAAGGGGATGGTCACTGCCGAAATCCTCGGGATTCACCCCCACCAATAGGGCACTGTTGGCATTTTCTAAATTTCGAGCGTAATAGCTCATTCCATTGGTTACCACAGCGCCCTCCTCTGAGGCTGCTGCCACCACCTTCCCCCCGGGACACATACAGAAGGTATAGGCTGAACGCTTATTTTTACTATGATAGGATAGCTTGTAATCAGCAGCCCCCAGCTTAGGATTCTCTGCTGCCTTTCCGTATTGGCTTTTGTTAATTAATTCCTGGGGATGCTCAATTCTTACACCAATGGAAAAGGACTTCGGCTCGATGGACACTGCCCTATCAAATAGCATCTGAAAGGTATCCCTTGCACTATGGCCCAGGGCCAGCACCACCGCTTCGGCGGGGAGCCAATGGTTATCGTTGATCTCAAGGGCTCTGATGTGGCCTTCCTCAACCTTAATGTCGGTTACCTTGCTTTGAAAATGAACCTGCCCCCCAAGGGCAATGATCTGCTGCCTCAGGTTTTTAACCACCCTTCGCAGATGATCTGTTCCCACATGGGGCTTGCTATAATAGATGATTTCCGCTGGCGCCCCTGCTTCCACCAGCTCCTCTAAAACCTTTCTGCATCGTAAATCCTTAATTTGGGTAGTGAGCTTTCCATCAGAAAAGGTCCCTGCTCCCCCTTCCCCAAATTGCACATTGGATTCAGGATCTAGCTTTCCTGTTTTCCAAAATTGATCCACGTCTTTACTTCTTTCCTCCACTGCCTTTCCCCGTTCCAATATAATAGGGCAATAACCCATCTGGGCCAGCAATAGCCCTGCAAACAGGCCTGCAGGGCCTGTTCCGATTACCACAGGAGGGTGAGATAGCTTCTCCTCCCCTGGATCTACAAAGGGGTAAACCATCTCTGGTGTTTCAGATAGATGCGCATCCCTGGATTTTTCCAATACTTTTCCTTCATCCTGAACTAATACATCTACAATGTAGACAAAAAGAATATGATCCTTTTTCCTTGCATCAATGGATTTTTTGTATATCCGATAATTTAGCAGCGCTGCTTCTTTAATATGGAGTTTTTTTAGTATTTCATGCTTTAATTGCTGTTCCTGATCCTCATGAATTGATATCTTTATTTCTGTTATTCGAAGCATCTTTTCACCCTTCTTTTTAAATTTCCCTATTCTTCCAGGGAAGCATGATCTCCTGCCACATAGCCCGAAGACCATGCCCATTGTAGATTAAAGCCTCCACAATCGGCGTCAATATCCAATAGCTCTCCTGCCAAATATAATCCCTTAACTTTTTTTGACTCCAGGGTTTTTGGATTCACCTGCCTGACATCGATTCCCCCTGCTGTTACCTGGGCGTGGCTCCAGGGCTGTGAACCAATGATCTCAAAGGTCCATCCCTTTAGTATCGATAAAAGCCTCTCCATATCCTTTTCCCTGAGGCCCCCGGCCCGCTGGGTACTGGGGTTAATTCCTGCCTCCTTTAACACCACAGGAATCAGTCTTTTATTGATTAAGCCCACAAAGCTGAAGTCCAAAGGCTTTTCAGGCTGATAGGCCAGACGAAGCTGAATTAATTCCTTAAGCCCCTGTGTCGTTAATTGTGGGAACAGATCTAACCTTATCCATGGATTGAGTCCTTCACTAAGCTGTTCTCCTGCCCTTCTGCTTAATTGAAGTATAGGGGGACCCGATATGCCATAATCAGTAAATAAAATTTCGCCCCCTTCGATTCGGAGTAATTCCTGACCGATTCCTACTGTAGCCTCACCGATGAACTTCACACCCTTCAGCTGCCTTAGAATGTCACTTTTCAGCCTTAGCTGCACCAGGGCAGGAAAGGGATTCACCAGATCATGACCTAATTCCTTCAGCATCCCATAGCCACTGCCTCTTGAACCCAGTTGAGGGCTTGCCATCCCCCCTGTGGCCACAATTACCCGATGGGCCCAAAGGGTTTCACCCCCCTTTAGGATCACCTGAAAGCCCTGGCCCTTGGCCTTTATAGCAGTTACTTCTACTTCACAACGCTCTTCAACCCCCAGTTGTTCCAATTCATACCGAAGGACCTCTAAAATACTGGAGGCTTGGTCTGAAGAGGGAAACACCTTGCCTCCCCCCTCTATCTTACAGTGAATTCCTAAAAACTCAAAAAAATCCATGGTCTGCTGTACATCAAATTGACCAAAGGCCCCATGGATAAATTTGGGGTTTTGTCCGTAATAATGATTGACATTCATATGGATATTGGTTAGGTTGCATCGTCCATTCCCCGTTGCCAGTATTTTTTTCCCGACTCGATTTAACTGCTCCAAAATCGTGACCTGAGCTTGATTTCTGGCAGCAGCAATGGCAGCCATAAGACCCGATGCCCCTCCCCCAATGACAATAATTTCTCTTTTATTTTTCATCAATATAACTCCTTTGCAGGCTATTCCTTCTGTAAACATTTTATGACAAGGTTCTGCACTTAGCAAGTCTAATTCATTCTATAGTTTTCCCACAATCTTCTTCACTATCTACAGGATTCAATAAAAGCTACAAAAATATCCACCCCCCCATTTCATAGGAAAAAAACGAACTTTCCTATGAAACAAGAAACCCCAGGAGTCCTTCTCGAAAAGGCTTCCTGGGGGCGCTCTTTGTACTGCTTTTAAAAACTGGAATGGAATCTGATAATTATTATATTTTTTGTCAAATTTGTTAATGTGCTTGTATTTATGCGCTAAATCTGTTACATTGAAAGGAGAATGCTTACTATTCTTTGTTACTGGGGCTTTTCACTTTGTTTTTTCCTTCTCCATGACCATAAAGTAGTCATCCATATGAAGCTTTGGAAAGGCATTTTTAAAGCCCGCAATAAACTTTTCTCCAATTGGCTGACGCTGTTTTGCTCTCCAGAGCTGGGGTCTGCTGATTCCAATTTTTTTAGCCATGGCCGTATCAGTCAGTCCTAAGTTTCGCTGTAAAGCATTAAGTCTTTCTACCTTAAGAATTAGTCTCATCAATTCACCTCCATACCGGTGCTTTAAGTTTACAATCCCTTATCTAAAATATACCATTATTGTAATTTATATGCAATACTTTTTTGAAGCTTTCATGTTAAAGTGTTTCATCTATGTAACATTACCTGCTATAATATTTGTATAGGAGGGGGGTTGCATATGATTGAACAGCCGACTGTAGGAGAATACATACAATTAATTAGGAAGGAACGGGGCTACAGTCAACGTAAACTTGCTTTGGCATCGGGCCTCTCAAACACCACAATTTCCAGACTTGAAAATGATCTGATTGAGAATCCTGAGGTGGAAACGCTGAAAAAGGTTGAGGCTGCCCTTCGTCTGTTTGAAAATCAGCTGGTTTCAATTGCTTATCCCTATTTACATACCGCTTCTTCCCCAGGAGAATCTGATACCAATAAGCGTAATCAGCCTAAAAGGATTCCAGTATACAATTATCTTAGGATAGAAGAGCCCTTTTTCGTACAGGATGAAATTACTCATTACGAATACATCATTGACGAAGAACTGGTAGGGGAAGATTGCTTTTATTTAAAGGTAACCGGAGACTGGATGACTAAAAGCCGCCTATATGTGGGCGATTTAGTTCTAGTGAAGCGACAACAGCAATACGAAAACGGTGATGTGGTCGTGCTGCAGGGTACCAATAAGGAAATTTCTATTAAGAAGCTCATTAAGACAGAGGCGACTATTGTTTTATTACCTGATTCCTATAATTCGGCCCATCAGCCTGAGATATTCTCTGCCAAAGAGCTTCAGCAAAGACGTATCAAAATCATAGGAAAAGTAATTTATGCGAAAATTAAAATAGAATAATCTCTGGGATGGCATATTCCAGTCAAAAAAGTCAGCCTGTCGTGAGGGGCTGGCTTTTTTGACTGGCCAGCGATAACTAGACGAAGTTTTTGTTATGAATAATAGAACCATCTATCTATTGTATTGCCGGAAGCTGATTGATATAATAGGCCATACACAATGGACATTACAGAAAGGACGAAGTACCTTGAAAAATATCAAGAATCTAATTCTATCACTGCTCCTTCCCATGGGTATATTAATCATCACTCTTTTCACTTATTTTAAATTACATACCCTTTCCCCTACGGTTCAACAGGTGCTTCCCTATGCTCCCTATGGTATTTTTCTTTTAGGAATGGCCCTCGCCCTATGGTTTAATCGCAGTCGCATTTTTTTTATTCTGCTGATCTGTGGAATCACATTGGGCTCCTTATCTTTTGCTGGAACAACTATAAATACATCTTTGCCCATAAATACCCTCTATATTGCTGCAGGCCTGCTGCTTCCCCTTAATTTATTGCTTTTTTCCTTCTTGAAGGAACGGGGATTCTTGACCCTTTGGGGAGCGCTACGCTTTTTATGGATTGGTCTACAGCTTGCCCTTATTGTATGGATTATTAAGACGCCAAAGGAAGCTGTTATTAACTTTATAGTAAAGGACTTGATTCCTTTAGATAGGGGACTTCCCTTGCCCCAGCTGGTACTAATAGCTGCATTCTTTGTATTGCTCCTGCTGGTTGTGAAGCATTTATGGAAGCCTGCCTACTCGGACCCTTATTTCATCATATGCCTGATTTTAACGCTTATTCCTATGTATTTACAAGAGCAGACTGCTCTTTCGGTTTTCTTCATTGGAGCTGGCCTTACCCTTGTTTTAGCTATTATACAGGATTCCTATCGGATGTCCTACATGGATGAATTAACCGGGCTGCCTGGCAGACGGGCTCTCAGAGAAGAAATGCTAAAGCTCAGCGGTTCATTTACTATTGCCATGGTGGATATTGATTTTTTTAAGAAATTTAATGATAAGCATGGCCATGATGTAGGGGATGAGGTTCTTAAAATGGTTGCCTCCTGCCTTAGACAGGTAACAGGGGGCGGCAGGGCCTTTCGATATGGCGGTGAAGAATTTACGATTCTTTTTTCTGGCAAGGAGTTGGCCGACACCCTTACTCCTTTAGAGGAATTAAGAGAGAAGGTTTCAAAAAGAGCATTTATTTTAAGAAGTCGAAGCCGCCCCAAAAAAAAGCCCAGTACCATTAAGAGAAAAACCACCCCTTCAAAAAAGCTGTTTGTTACCATCAGCCTTGGGGTAGCCAGTAAAAGTGCTTCAGCTAAAACTCCACAGGAGGTTCTCAAAAATGCTGATAAGGCCCTTTATCGAGCCAAGAAAAAGGGCCGAAACTGTGTTAGTAAATAAAAAGCACAGCTTTAGATTGATAATCTGAAGGCTGTGCTTTTTCTATTGATACAAATTACATACTATATTCTCTTTAATCCTCCACAAACCGATACCCCACCCCTACCTCGGTGATAATATACCTGGGTTTTGAGGCATCATCCTCAATCTTACGGCGGATGTTAGCCATAAAAACCCGCAGGGTCTGGTAGTCATCGACATTTTCGTAACCCCAGACCTGCTGCTGAATAAACCGATGGGTAAGGACCTTACCGCTGTGTTTGATCAGCAGCATCAGCATTTTATATTCTATTGGTGTTAGGTGAACCTCTTCTTGATTCACGTATACCTTACGCTTATTAAAATCGACATTTAATTTATCCAGTTGAAAGATCAGGTCCTTCTCCTCCCTGGAAGAATAATGGCGAAGGGCTACTCGAATTCTTGCCATCAGCTCTCCTGCGTTGAAGGGCTTGGTAATATAGTCGTCGGCCCCTGAATCTAGGGCTAAGATTTTTTCCTTTTCTTGACCACGGGCTGAGATTATGATTACAGGTACATCGGAGCCCCGACGGATTTGTTCAAGCACCTCCATTCCATCTAAATCAGGAAGGCCCAGGTCCAGCAAAACCACTCCGGGATTATGAGACAGAAACATGGATATACCTTCTAAGCCATTTTCCGCAATGATGGCTTTGTATCCATTGGTCTTAAGGGATATCTTTAAAAAATTTTGAATAATCCTATCATCCTCAATGATGAGCACCCTTTGTTCATCCATTATTTCTCCACCTTTCCCGGTAGGGTAATCCGAAAGGTTGCCCCGCCTTTGCTGTTGTTTTCTGCAATAATTTCACCATTATGGGCCTCTATAATGGATTGGCAGATACTGAGGCCCAGGCCTACCCCCCTATGATTATCACCGTTTCCGTGGGATGTGGTAAAAAAGCTTTCAAAGATATGTTCCATTTGATCCTGGTGGATACCACCTCCATTATCCGAAACCTCGAAAATTATATTACTTTCCTTGGAATAGGCAGCACATTCTACGGTGCTGTTTTCCTTAGTATGACGAAAAGCGTTGTCTAAGAGATTAACCAGAACCTGTATCATCAGCTGTCCGTCCACTGGAACCAACAATATCTCATCGGGCCCTTTTACAGACAGGGAATGGTTTCCGATCCGACGTGAAACCCTGGCGGCGGCCTCAAGAATAATATCATCCACCACCTCATTTTTCACCTGAACACACAGCCTTCCATCCTGGATCCTTGTCATATTCAACAAATTTTCTACCATATTGCTAAGCCATTCGGCATCACTATTGATGTCATTGAGCATAGATCTGATGGTATCTTGATCTAGGCTGTCCAGGCTTTCAGATAAAAAGCCGACCCCTCCGGCAATTCCCGTAAGTGGAGTCCTGAGGTCATGGGAGATGCTTCGTAACAAGTTGCTCTTTAGCTTTTCCCGTTCTATTCTAATTCTATTTTCTTCTTCTATGGTATTAAGCATATCCCGTTCCAATGCCATGGTTACCTGGGTCAGCACCGTATTGATACACATTTTCTCTTCATCAGAGAGATCTCCCCCAGAACAGTCCACCGATACAGCTCCGATGGTTTTGTGATTGCTTCTAAGGGGAAGATACTTACAGGGATGGGCCGGAAAATTGGCTTCTGCAAAGCCGCAGGCCATGGAATTATGCAGACACCATTGGGCAGCAGCATCGGAAAATTCTGCGTCCTTCTCCCTTAGACAAATAGCTACCTTTCTTTCCGTAATGTCTGACAGACACCTTTCCCCATACTGAATAATCTGATATCCTCCGGTTAGATTTAGAAAGCCTCTGCTGATCTTATTTAGCTTATTGGTTATTTCTTCATTGCGTCGTGAAATTAAAATCTGCTTTTGAAGTCTTGCAGTTAAGGTACTTACAATCACTGCCACCACAATGAAAATTCCAAAGGAGACATAGTAATTGGGGTCATCTACCATAAAGGTATATTTGGGGGTGATAAACAAAAAATTAAAGGCAAAGACAAAAACCAACGAGGAGATCACTCCCCATAGATAGCTTTTCACTTCTAGTATGACAATTAAAACCCCAACTACATAAATCAACAGAATATTCTCAGATCGTAATTTAAGTTCATGAAGCACCAGCGCCAGCAATGTGGATAAAAGCAAAATCATAAATACCTTTGCAATTTTTACTCTAAAGCCCTTATCAATTCGATTTGGCATCTCTCTTGATCACCGTACCTCCCATATCTGAACTGAGCCGTATTAGGCCTAAGAATATTATATAAATTTCCAGCCTCCCAATCAACATTCCAACTGTTCCTGTCCATAAAATAACTGGATGGGCATTGTAGCCGGTAATTCCCACTGACAAGCCCACCGTGCCCAAGGCTGAGGAAAACTCGAACATGGCATGTTCCAGGGAATAACCAAATAGGGTAAATATCCATGTTCCCAAGGTAAACAGTATAAGATAAAGGAGTATATAGACATTGATTTCCGCCTTTGTCTTTAAATCTACAGGCTGCTTTTTCCCAAAGCGTTCGATCTGATTCACTTGGATAATTCGTTTATGGGATACCTGTTCTCTAATATTCCACCATATCTCCTTTAGCATTACATAAATACGGTACTGCTTGATCCCCCCGGCTGTAGAACCTGCTCCTCCTCCCACGAGCATCAGTAAAATCATGGGAAACAATAGGCCTGGACTCCAGGTTGTGAAGGTAGGAACCGTCTGGAATCCTGTGGTGGTCAAGGCTGAGACTACTTGAAAGAGCCCACTTCGTAAGCTACTAGGTATATTGCTATACATTATATCTAGCATTAATACGGCAACAATTGGTGTCGATATGGCTGTTAAGAGCAGGGAAAGTTTTACTTCACAATGCCGGAAAAAGGATTTCATTTTTCCCTTTAGTAAAAGCAAGTGTACAAAGAAATTCGTTCCACCAAGAAACATCAGCACAATGGTGATCAGCTCAATCGGAAAGCTTTGATAGTATCCGATACTTTCAGCCTTGGTGGAAAAGCCGCCGGTTGACACCGCAGCAATGGAATGGTTTAAGGCATCGAAGACCTCCATTCCAAAGATTACATATAAAATTGTTCCCCCCAGGATATATCCAAAATAGATGGTAATAATTAATCGTACAGATTTAAGGAGGTTTGGCAGCAGCTTATCGGAATGGCCTTCTGCATTATACAGGCGCATTCCATGGACCTCAGATAAGACCGATGTCATCACCAGAATCAGCCCTATGCCCCCAAAGAAGAGCATTATTCCTCGGTGCATTAAAAATATTTTTGGCGCCAGTGTAACATCTACCACCGAAAGACCCGTTGTGCTAAAGCCGCTGGTGGCTTCAAATATAGCCTGGGTAAAACTGTACTGACCCGTAAGGACAAAGGGGACGGCTCCGGTAAAAATAGTAATAATCCATGTGAACAGAACGATGATCATGTCCTGATTTTTATACAGCCTTCCCCGTTCTTTGCCTCTGATAAAGAAAGTCAATAGATAACCAGTCAATACAGTTAATACCCCTGGAATGATAAAACATTTTGCATTCTCCATCTCTTCAGGATAAAAAAGCAATGTCAGTAGGGGAAGCAAGACAATAAATCCAATTAAGATTGTCACGTATCCTATATACCCAATAATTAGTTGATAGCCCTCTGCTGTTTCTCTTGTATCTATTATATCCACTTTTTATTCACCCCGTAATCGCTGAAATTGCTTTCTGTTGATTGTTCCGTGAGGTAATCACCAGTAGTTTATCTCCCGCTTCGATGACCGTCTGGCCCTTGGGAACAATCATATCGGTATTTCGAATAATACACCCAATAATGGTATGGGAGGGGAATGGAATTTGGGCCACCTTTTTATTAACACAGGGATAATTGCCACCCACCAGCACCTCACTGATCAGCACCTTTTCATCCTCAATGGATAGAGTTTTAATCAAACTTTCAATCGTAGTTGCTTGTTCAATATACTGGGATACCATATAGGTGGCACTGATAACCGTATTTACCCCCAGCTTTTTAAAGATATCTACATTTTTGGGGTTTGAGACGGTACATACTACCTTTTTAACGGCAAAAACACGCTTTGCACTTTGACAAATGGCCAGATTATCTGCATCATTTGATGTAAGTGCAATCAATACATCACAGCCATGGACCTGGGCGTCCTCCAGAATATATTGCTTGCAGGGATCTCCGTTTACAATGGGAATTTGATGGGTGGAGGCCAAATATTCACAATATCCTGAATCATCGTTAACTACAATTAGCTTATGTTTTTTGTCAAGCAAAGAACCAATAAGGAAATCTGCTTGATCACGACCACCAGCAATGACAATTTTCATGCTCGAAACACCTCCCGAATGCTAATGGAGGTAAGTCGCTCAAATTCATGAACCGCCAACAGGAAGGGATAAATTACCTCGATGTTAAATCCCTTTATTAAGCTTTCTTTTTCGATGTCATTCAGCCGTGCAAACACTTGGTTCACACCGTAAATACGACTGGCAATCTGGGCAATAAGGCTGTTGGTATTATCATTATCAGTGACGGCAATCACCATAAATGCATTTTTAATATCAAGCCGTTCTAATAAATCAGTGCTGGCAGCATCACCAGCCACCTCATAGCCACTGAAGCTCTCTGGTAGCTTACGAAAGGCATCCTCATCTTTATCGATAATTATGACATGATAGCCCTTTTCTGACAAAGACCCCGCCAGACTTGACCCTAATCGACCTGAGCCAGCAATAATAATATTTTTAGGTTTTTGAAATAACATTTTTACACCGCCTTTGGATAATATTAAAATTCTATTTGCATACAAATTATATCGCCTTATCTATAAAGACGGTATTAGTGATTTTAAATCTGGTATAAAGATTATATAAAGTTGAATAACATAAAAAAAATAAGTACTGGACAGAGGGGAAAATTCCTGAACCAATACTTAATTTTTATCGATATAAAGAGATTCTAATGAAGCTGAAGAACCTCCACATCTGCTTTAAATATATTCAAACGATGGGTTCCTTTTCCAAAGATGATCTGACCTGAAACATATCCTTCCTCATCCTCCTGTTGAATCTGCCATTCCATATTGCCCCTTAGCTGATGATGGGGCTCTGAAACTGCCTCAAGGATAAAATCACTTTCTGTATTACTTTTGACCTGAACATCCCTTACGCCATTTACCAGCCAGTTTCCTCCGATGGCGTCCCCATCAATTACCAGGTTTGTATAGTGATAGCTGTGATTGCCGTAACCCTTAATCTCTACCGCTACCCCCTTGGGAAGGGCAAGGTGATAGGTTAATCTAGTGACTCCCTGACGCATGTCACTCCTTCTTTCAAGGGAAGTAAAATTGACGTTAAGTACTTCCCCAATAGCTTCAAAGGTTACCTCCCCTTCATTTATCAACTCCTGGGCCCGATCCTGGGAGGTTGCAAAGACCTCCCCTATACCCTGGTACACTATCTCTTGTTCCTGGGTCCCAGTAATTTCCAGGGTTGTATCGGCAGGGGGTGTAATCACAACCTTCCGTATATTTTCCTTAAGAGGTGCTGATTCCCGAGAAATGGAGACTGTGTAATCCCGACTATTCACCGCTGCTGTTAAATGCTTTAGCAGGCCTGTAGTGGATAGGGAATAGATGCCCATACTGAACATAAAGATGATGAATATCATGATTATGCTAAAGACATCATATTTTACTTTTTCCTGACCCTCCTTATCCCTAAAAAGGAGGAAGAGAATTTCTCCTCCAATCATCACCAGAATGATTGGCCAAAGGCTCATGAGCTGATCTGCAATATTACTTCCCCCCATTAAAGAAATTAAGAGGACAATCCCCAGGGAAATGAGGGAAACTCCCATGGTTAAGGTTCCTACTCTCCATCTTCGCATATTTCATCTTCACCCTTTTCTTTTTTATTTCCAGTTAACAGCTTCACGCCGCCTAGAATCAATAATATTGAAACAGTACCGACTTCGATATATTCTCTTACTCGCCAACTTATATATTCTGATACGGCAGGGATTAAAATTCTTTGGAAAATTAGTACACCGCCTAAAATAATCAATCCATAGGCCAGCAGCCTGTGCTTATCCCTTGACCAATATTTTTCCTCTGCCAGCCAATCAAAGATAAATAGATTTGAATCTACTAGCTCGTCATAGCCGTTAACTTTCCTTAAGGCATCAAAATAGCTGTAGCACCAAACAATGGGCACTAGCCCTAGAAAGGCACTAAATCGAAATATATCCATAAAAAATATCGGCAGTACAAATAGGGTCATTAACTGCAGCCCTTGTTTTTTTAACCCTAGATATAGGTGGGCTGCCCCCGGTACTAGGCAAAGTAATAATGAGAAGAAACTTCTTCTAGTTTTCATTTCCATCTTCACTCCTTCGTTTAATCTCTATAGCATTCATCATTTTAATGGTTGAATCCATTAAGCGATCAGACCATCCGCTTGTAAGGATCTGCTCCACCCTTCCTGTCGTACTGGCTATCTCTGCGGTGGCATTGGGAATTTGTTCAATTGCCTCAAAGAAGCCGCTGAGCATTAAAAGGATGGTGATTGAGGCAGCCACAGCATAATATTTAAAAATTATTTTTCGTTTTGCCCTCAGGGACAGTTTAGGAGATGTTCTGGGCAAATTAATCTTACCTAAGACTTGATTTGTAAAGTCAGGGGATGGTAAAGCCATTTCCACAAGGTCGGTCTCCTCAAGTGAGGATAAATAGGTTTCTAAGCATTGATCGCAATGGGCCATGTGAATTTCCATCTTTTCTCGCTCACTGGGAGCCACTTGGTTGTGAAGGTACTTTACCCAACTTTCCTTAGTATAGTGAATCATCTTATCCATCCTCCTTCCATGCCCGTTGTAATAGCTTCTTCCCTCGGTAAAGGCGGGATTCAACGGTTCTAACGCTGATTCCCTCCCTTTCTGCAATCTCTCGATAATTTTTGGCTTCAATAAAGTATTGCTCTAAAACATGGCTATATTTTTCAGGCAGCTGGACTAATAAGCCCCTTAGCTTTTTAAAATCCTCTGCCTTAAGTACCTGGTCCTCTACTGAGGGCTCCATGAGAAAGGTTTCCTGGTCTAATTGGTGAATATAGGTCCTATAGCCTACTCCTTCCCGTTGCTTTTTGCGATTCCAATCAATGGCCTTGTTCGCAGCAATTCTACCAATCCAAACTTTAAAGCTGTTTCCTCGATACCCCGCAAGGGAGCGATACATACTAATGAAGGTTTCTTGGGAGAGATTTTCAGCCTCATGGGGATCCTTGACCATATTTAATATAATTGCAAACACATAATTTTTATAGGTATCGATAATACTTCCAAGGGCCCTTTGATCTCCCATTAGGCTTTTTTTAATCAGTAAATCTATATTTTCCATGGCTCCCCTCCCTTCTGTCTATAATATAGACGAACCTGCAGAAAAAAACCCTGCAAATAAAATCAAATAAATTTATTTCAATAAGGGGTGACACCCCCCATTTCATAGGAAAAAAACTTTCCTATGAAATGAAAAAGCCAGCCTCTTACCTATTGATATAGGCCGTTCTGCTGGCTTTTATCTATCAAGCTATATTTCAATTTCTTGTAAAAAAATATGATGAAGCTTTCCCCTTAAGGGTACTTGATATTTATTTAAAACCCTATTCAATGCTTTTAATGTTAGGTATAACTTAGCTTCGTGACAATTTTCACCCATGTGGCCGATTCTAAATACTTGATCCTTTAGGTAGCCAAAGGCCCCCCCAATTAGAATATGATGCTCCTCTTTCATTTCATTAAACAGGGTTTTAAAGGTGATTTCCTCAGGGACCATTACCGTGGTAACTGTATTAGAAAAGCTATCCTGGGGATACAGTCTTAGGCCTGCCTTCAGCAAAGCTTGCCTGACTCCACGGGCCATAAGGCCATGGCGTTGTATTGGGTCTTCCTCCTCCAGCCATCGGTCAATAGCTGCCCGTAAGCCGTAGATATCACTAATGGGCTGGGTATAGGGAAACCATTTGTTCTCATACCAACCGGCCCAATGGGCTAAATTTGTGTAATAGCCCGGAATAGCAGTTTCTCTATTTTGTATTTGGGTCCAGGCCCTCTGACTTATACTCAATAGGGTTAGACCAGGCGGAGCTGAAAGACATTTTTGAGATCCTCCCAATAGGACGTCTATCTTCCATTCATCGGTCTTAAGCCGCTCCCCTCCCAGGGCAGAAACTGAATCCACCACCGTCATCATTCCATGGGCATTTAAAAGGGGACAAATCGTATCCACTGGGTTGGTAATTCCCGATGGGGTTTCGCAATGGACAAGGGTGGCAAGCTTAAATCGATTATCCTGTTCTAAGAAGGCCTCAAGTTTAGTCACATCTATCCCTCGATGATAATCAAATTGCAGCATGACTGCTTCTCCCCCATAGATTTTCACAAAATGGGCAAATCCCTGACCAAATAAGCCGTTATCCAGACAGAGAATCCGATCCCCCGGCTCAATCAGGGAAGCACAGGCTGCCTCCAGTCCTAATATCCCTTCTCCGTTTAAAATTAAGATGTCATTCTTAGTATCCACTATCTGTTTCAGCCGCTGACAGGTTTCAAGATAAAACTCATAGAAGTCTTCATCCAAATCAGGATTGGTTATAGGTTGTAAAAATGCCCTTCTCACGGTTTCATGAATTTCTGTTGGGCCAGGTGTCATGATTAACTTTTTTTTCAATGGTCCCACTCCCCTCACTTGAAGATATACTAAAATAATGCAATCGTTAAGCCCATTATATTATAGATACAAAACACATACAATATGGATACAATTATTTCTTATCTCTTTTCACTGATCAGGGAGGCCCAAGAAGGAAAATTGCTACAGAATTTTGAAGTAGGCCTTACTTCCCCTATGCTGGGGAACAACCACGAGCTTGGCTTCTATTCTTTCCTTTAGCTCCGGAACATGGGATATGATTCCCACCAGACGGCCAATCTGCCGTAATTCCATCAGAGCTTCAATGGCACTGTCCAGGGATTCAGGATCAAGGGTTCCGAAGCCTTCATCAATAAATATGGTATCTAGGCTGATTCCCCCGGCATAGGATTGAACGACATCGGCTAGACCTAAGGCCAGGGCCAGGGACGCCTTAAAGCCCTCGCCCCCTGAAAGGGTTTTTACATGACGGCTTTTCCCCGTATAGTAGTCAAATACCTCCAGTTCCAGGCCGCCCTGGGCATTGCTTCTGGCTCGCTCATCGGTTCTGGCCAGGCAGTAACGTCTTCCTGTCATTTTAAGGAGGCGCCCATTGGCCGCTATCACAATTTGATCTAAAAAAGCCGCCAACACATATCTCTCAAAGGTCATCCTTTCTCGATTATTTCCCTTGGCCACCTCTGCCAGGTGCCCCAGGGTTCCGAAGGCCCTTTCCTTCTCTGAAATATTCTCCATAAGTTGATTTAAGTCCTTAAGCACCTCTTTATTTTTATCGATTCTTCCATTGAGGGCAGCCTTGGTCTCCTGGGTCATCTGACGGGCTTCCTTAAGACGCTGCTCCTGCTGTCTGAGTATGTCAATGTCAATAGGCACAGTTCCCGCTGTGGCCTGGACGGCTTCCTGATAACGGTCTTCTACGGATTTCAGCTGCTCATAATAGGTTTTAATCTCCTTATCCAGAGTAATTATCAATTCCTCAGAAATCTTAGACTGATGATAGTGACTTATATCTTCAAAGCCCCCCTGAATCACTGCCTGTTCCATTCGCTTGAGGGACTCAGCTCCAAGGTTTTTAGCCTCCTTCACATTGCTTTGTGCCCCCTGGACTTGGGCTTTTTCCTTTTCTAAAGTCAACAGAGCAGTTTGATATTGCTGTTCTGATGCCTTAAGGGTTTTGATCCCTAAGCTATGGGCCTGCTCCTTAGCTTCTATTGCCTGGCTAAGGGTAGTCTTCTCTCTGATCGCTTCTGGAATTTCATTTTTTAAGGCTCCAATCAGAGCCTTAAAGCCCTCTACCTTCCCCAGGGTTTCTGAATTCTGCCTCTGCTGCTGTTCTAGGGTAGCTTCAGTAGCTTCTATTTCTTCCCGTAGCTGGCTCTGTCGTTCCTCCAGGGGCTTCTGCCTGGTTTTCATCTGTTCTATTGCGAGTAGCTCCCTTTCCAGCTGACTTTTTTCCTGACCTGCTGACTTTATTTGATTTTCCACCCATTCCTTAAGCTGCCATTGCTTCATAGGGGTTATATTCTCTGAAAGTAATTTACTCAATTCTTCCTTTAAGACCATTACCAGCTCTTTTTGAGCGACTCCCTTCGCCTCTATATTGATAAAATCCCTTTGTTTTTTCCTAAGGAGGGACTCCATCTCTTGCAGCTTTTCCTTACCCACTTTCATTTGTACCTCAGTGGGCACCCCCTTTTCTGGAGCAGCCCGATGGGGATGATGCTGGGAGCCACAAACAGGACATGGACTTCCCTCCTTTAGGCCCTCTGCCAAAAGACCAGCTTGGCCCCGATACCAGGCCTCTTGAAATCGTTCCTGCTGCTCCTTTATCCCTTGATATTGCTTTTCTACGTTTTCATAGTCATGCTTTAGCTTTTTATACTGTTCTATATACCTGTCTAGCCTGTTGTTCTCTTCCGCTAAGCCCTTTAGCTTGTCATCAATGGTCCTTATACTTTCAAGCCTTGCCCGTAGCTCCGAATATTTAACTAAGGCTGTCTGGAGAATTTCCAAATGCCTTGTGACCTGCTTTTCCTCTTCCTTGAGCTGATTAAGCTTTTCTCGACCTTCCTTAAGCTGCTTTTCCTCGAGAAGCTTCTTAAGTTGTACGACCTTTAAGCCATCCTCCTGCCAGGCCAGGTCCGCTACCTTCTGTTGAAAGCTTCGGAGCCGAGTCAGCTCCTGGCTGATTTTTTCCAGTTCTGGCTCCCTTGCCCTTTCTGCTTCCAATATCCTTAAGGTTCTTTCAACTTCCTTCTGGGCCTTTTCAAGTCCATGGATCATCAGCTTAAGCTGATGCTCTTTTTGTCGGGCCTCCTCTTGCCGTTGCAGACAGCTCTCCTCCAGAGGGAAAATAATCGCTGCCCTTCTGGCATCCTGAAGCTTCCTTTCCTTCCTTTTTATCAATGGCAGCTCCTGGGTTTGGTTTTCCTTTATTTGATTTAGCTCATCACGCTCCTGAAGCCTTTTGTTGTTCAGTTCTCCCTGGATAATTTCTTTTTGCTTTGCTTCTAATTGCTGATCCTGTTGGGCCATTTTTACCGAAAGCCTTTTTATTTCCTTAGTATCAGCGAAATTTTGTTCCCTTAATTCATCGATAAGGGCATTTATGTTAATCTCCTTGGCTTCTACCAGGGCCGCCAGTGGAGAATTGGTGTCATATTGAATTCGTTTCACCTGATCCAGACGCTTCATCGTTAGAAGCTGAACTTCACTTTTCATGACCCTGGCCCTTTCCACCAATCTTTGCTCCAGCTCCTTAAATTTTTCTGTGCCAAAAATTCGCTGCAAAATTTTTTCCCGTTCACGGCTGTCTGAGGTCAACAATTTTCTAAACTCCCCCTGGGGAATCATCATAATCTGTCTGAATTGTTCGCAGCTGATACCGATAATTTCTTGAATTTTGTCCTTAACAGAATTCACCCCAGAAATCACCTTGGCCCCAGGGCCCTTACCAATATATAATTCAGCCTCAGGATTTTGCAGTGTAGTGCCAGTTCCTCTGCTTTTTGGTTTTTCCTGCCGTGGGATTCGTTTGATATGGTATTGAATTCCCCTAAGCTCAAACTCTAGCTCTACCCTGGTTAAGGTTTGAATATCAGCAAATTGACTCCTTAGACTCTCACCGTCCCTTTCCAGGCCGCTGGCTTCTCCATAGATAGCAAAGCAGATCCCATCAAAAATAGTGGTTTTTCCTGCTCCTGTGGGGCCTGTGATCAAAAATATATTATGTTTCCCAAGCTGCGTAAAATCAATGACCTCCTCCTCAGGATAGGGCCCAAAGGCTGACAACGTCAGCTTTAATGGTTTCATTTCAACACTTCCTCTCTTCTGCTTCCATTTCCTCCAGCACCTCACCTAATATACGGCTTTTTTCCTCGGTAAACTCAAGCCCCGTTACCCCCTCATAGAATTGGCTAAATAGCTCGAGCTTTGTTTTTTGCTGATGGTCTTTACCGGCAGAAATCTTGTCTCCTTCTCCTTGATAGTGGTAGGCGCTTCGTTCTAGCCTAAGGATGTTGGGATAAACAGACCTGAGCTTACTAATGGCATCCAGCAGCTCTCCTTCGTCAGTTAAGGTCACCATCAGATAATCCTCTATATTGGTGTTTTCATAAACCTGGGGATTTAACAAATCCGCTAGGCTTCCTTCGATTTTTCTCATATCCCTGGGAGGCGTAAGGCTTTTTTCTCGAACTTGAATTACGCCTGAATCGTCCAGCTCTACGATAGTAATGGATTTTTTTTGATTGGCCTCAGAAAAAGAATATTTCATGAGGGAACCCCCATATCGTACCTTATCCCATTTTACCCGTTGGGGACTGTGAAGATGCCCCAGGACAGTATAGTGAAAATGTTCAAAATGCTTTACCTGGACATATTCGGTTCCGCCAATGGATAGGGGTCTTTCCGACTCACTGGTTTTGGGATCCTCGCCCCCAATAATAAAGCCATGGGTCACCATGATATTTCGTTCGTCTTTTTTTAATTCATCATGAATTCCCTTAACAATAGCAGCCATCGCCTCATCGTGGGTCTGTATCTGGGGAAGCTCCATCATCAGCCTGACAGTGGCCGGGTCTGCATAGGGCACAAGATAAAAATTTACAGGTCCATACTGATCCTGTAATACAATGGGTTTAAGGCTGGAGGATAATTTCCCCTCTATGTAAAGTCCTTTATTTTTCAACAGCCTATTGCCAAAGGATAGTCGATCGGGACTGTCGTGGTTTCCTGCTATGGCCAGTATGGGAGTTTCTAGCTCAATTAGTATTTTAGAAAAGATTTCATCAAGTAGCTCCACCGCTTCAACGGGGGGCACAGAACGATCGTATAAATCTCCTGCAATTACAATGGCATCGGGTTTTTCTTCTTGTATCAAATCTACAAATTGATTCAGTATTTCCCGTTGGTCTCTGGTCATATGTACTTGATGAACCAGCTTTCCAATATGCCAGTCACCGGTATGGAATATTTTCAAAGGTCTTCCCCCTATTCTTTAATTATTTGGTTATTACTATTATTTTACCATGGCTGTAATGGGACAGCTATCTCCATCGATAGAACAAAGTGGCTGTCGCCACGTTTGTTTTCCAGGGAACCCATGGGTTCCCTAGGACGCTTCGCTGTACCCTCCTTATTTTAATAAGGGGTGAGGCCCCCCTTAACACCCCCCCATTTCATAGGAAAAAATGAACTTTCCTATGAAATAAAAAAAGCTGCCCAAATTTACTAATATCTTTTCGTAAGGGTATAATAACAGGTATACTGAAATTTTACTATTGTAGAAAGGTAGCGAAATGATGAAAAAAAATGCTTGGATTATTATTCTATTGGTGGTGGGCCTGCTCTTTGCTCTTTCCTCTATTCCTGGCCTTAGGGTGCTGCCTGTTATTAAACAGATAAATCAATTGCTGGTAAGCTACAATTTAAATATCACTCGCTTTTCCCATTGGATCGCCCAACGTTTGCCTGTGGATTCACAGGAATTAAAGCCTCTGGAAACCTTCAGCCGTGACTTTTATCGCTATGCCAGGGCTAATCCAGCTATTATCGAATTTATCCTAAGGAAATTAGCCCATATCTTTATTTTCTTTTTAATAACCATTGCACTATTCCTTCTATTACATCAATATGTAAGGCGCTCATCGGTAGCAGTTTTACTGGCCTTTATAGGAGGAGGACTGCTGGCAGTCATTGATGAATATCGTCAAACCTTTGTACCGGGCCGCCATGGCAGTCGAATTGATGTCATGATTGACATGGTGGGGGTTATTGTGGCTGTTTCCCTCATCGGGTTCTCTCTATTTATTACAAGGCGCAGTCTACCCCAGATGATTAAAGAGGAACAGGCTAAGGCCAGCAAGAACTTTATTCAGGAACAGCAATAGTCCTTTTTACTGGGACACTGGAAAAGCCAGAAACCTGACGTATGAAGGTACGTGGTTCTGGCTTTTACGCAATGCTGAGATTAGGTTGTTTTTTCAATAGCAGTTTAAGTCCCTGCTCACTTGGGGGAAATAAGGGCACTAGCTTGAGGGCTTCTTCTATGGTAAACCAACCGTATTGTATAAATTCTTGCTCACTTGCCTTCACTTCTCCATCAAAGCTTTCACAGCTGTAGATCCTCGGCTGTACCAAGGCCACCTCCCCCTTAACCCGAGCCTCTGCATTGACGGTTCCAAGGAAAGAAAGGGCCTCTGCCCTTAGATTAAATTCCTCTTCCAGTTCCCGCAGGGCACACTGCTCCATAGTCTCATTGGGCTCTCTTTTCCCCCCTGCCAGACTCCAACCCTGGTCATCAGCCCTAAGGCCCAATAGAATTCTCTTGTCCTTGATCACTGCCACCCCTGTACACTCTGTAAAAATTGGCTGCATATTACTCACCACTTCCATAAATACCATATTTTAATACATCTATATAGGAATCCAGGGTTTCCATTAATTCTTGGTTGTTTTCCAGAAGTTCCTTCGGCTTACCCCGATATAGCTTAATATACTTCTGAGTCAGCTGATCAAACAAAATGTTTATCAATTCAACAGCCTGCTCTAAATTAATGTTCTTCCTCAACTTTGAAGGTTCCATATACCGGGAATAAAAGGTTGTATTTAAGACATTGAAGGAACGATACATACTAAGATACATCTCTTGCATTTCCTTCTTCAGCTCCACTGGGGGCTCTGAAAAGGCCTTCATTAACATCCTGTACTCAATCGGATAGGGAGAAAAAATTGTAAGCTGGACCATAATAACCTGCTTAATTCTTTCAAAAAAATCCTCCTCCTGAACCCTTTGTATGTTTTCCTCCAAAAGCTGAATAAAGAAGCTGGCTATATGGTTCACAATAAAGAGGTACAAATGCTTTTTAGAGCCGAAATAATGAAAGAGAATACCCTTAGATATGCCGGCCCTTTCGATAATTTGATTTGTAGAAGCAGCGCTATATCCCCTGGCACCAAATTCTTCGATACAAACCTGAATGATTTCATTTTTTCGCTCGGTGGTTAATTTTTGAAATGCCTCGTACAAGCTTGCCCCTCCCTTTATTTAACTGATCAATATAAAGTAAACAGACATTAGATAATTGGTTATTTTAACCATATCATATTGTTGACCAAGGGGTCAAGGGGCTTGAAAAATTTACCTTAAACCTTATCGTCTCTTAAATGACGGAAAATACTAGTGCTTTCCAAGAATAGGCTGCAGTACATAAACAATTAACAGCAGCAGCCCGATTCCCAATAGAAAGGATGTTGTTCTTTTTCTCATCCTGTTTCCCCCTTTGATGTTATTCTATTCACCATCTGTCCCCCTGATTGTAATACACAATCGTGAAAAGTCCAATGATATAATATTCCTATTATTTTACAACTTTGAAGAAGAATTTACAAGTATTATTTAGATGCTGTTGAAACAAAGGTTCTGGAGTATTGGCCAAATAGAACCTTCCTAGAATGGTTAGGGTGTCAAATGGGCATTCCTTTTGACACTCTAACCCTATTAAATAAAAAAGATGACCCCCTACTGGGAGCCTTTATTGCTTTCTTAATTCATTATCATTTTGTCCAAGGGCCCATTTTCCCTTAGTATTCCTTGAATTTCATAGGCTGAAATGGGAAAGTAGGGAAAACCATAGACATAGGGCGTAATTTCATATAGCTGAAAATAAATAACGAGGCATTTATCTGCGATATAGAAATCCTGCTCTGGAGAAATCCTTTTGAAGTCCTCTAATAGGGGAATTTCTCGCTCCTTTATTTGTACCGCAATTATCTCTGACAATACCTCTACGTAGTTGCTGTCGGGCTTAAATAAGTCCTTTAATTCATAGGTTTTGCCTGTATTAATATTAAAGGTTAAGGATTTAATGATTGTAAGCCCATGGGCCGCCTGGTAGGGATAGGCGTAATTTGAGATGCTCAGGCTGAGAATACCCCGCTGATTTGTTTTGATTTCATACCAGCCCTGAATGGTAGTGTTGGGACTTTGATAATATCCCTGTTCTATAATCAGCTTATTCACCAAGGTCAAAATTCGATGATTGATTCGCTGCTGGGCAACCGTATTAATCATTCCCACCACCACGGGATAATGTACCACTAGATTTGGGTCAGAGGACATCAGCTTTTGAGTGATAATTTGTACAGGATTTTGTATAATATTCATAAATACCCTCCCATCAACACAGTCGTTAATATTATATACTATGCAGACAAGTGGAAATAATTAACTTTTATTTTAAATATTAAATTTTTATATGGTTAGTTGGGCCTCCATTTCCTTAGCAGGTACTGGTTTTCCAAATAAGTAGCCCTGTCCTCCATTGCAATCAATATTTCTTAAAAATACTCGCTGTTCTTCTGTTTCAATTCCCTCAGCAATGATTTTTAAATTCATTTCTTGAGCCAGCTTAATTAAGGACTTGGTAATGGCCTGCTCCTTTACATTCGCTGTCACATTTTCTACGAAGGAACGATCAATTTTAATGTAATCGATGGGGAGAAGCTTTAAGTAATTTAATGAGGAATAGCCTGTACCAAAATCATCCAGGGCAATTTTGAAATTCATGTCCCTCAATTGATTTAACAATAGAATAATTTTATCAAAATTCTCTATGGCTGCATGCTCTGTGATCTCAAACTCTATATTTTGGGGATTTGCTCCGGTTTCCTTTACAATTGACTTTATGTCCTCAATAAAAAATTTATCCTTCATTTGAATTGCTGAAAGGTTGATTGATATTTTAGCTGGTGAAAGGCCTTTTTGCTTCCATTCCTGGCTTTGCCGACAGGCTTCATAGATAACCCACCGGCCGATTTGTCGAATCAGTCCTGTTCTTTCTGCTATCGAGATAAAATAATAGGGCGAAATCATTCCTTTAAAAGGATGGTTCCAGCGGATTAAGGCCTCTGCCCCGATAATTCGTTCTGTTTTTAAATCATATTGAGGCTGATAATAAAGAATAAACTCCTTATTTTTGATTCCGTAACGAAGGCTTTTTTCAATTTCCATGGTTTCGACAATTTTATCAGCCATGGCCCTTTCAAATAATTCAAAGCAGCTCTTTCCTTTATTTTTTGCAGCGTACATGGCTGTGTCTGCATTTTTCAGAAGCAGCTGGTAGGTGTTTCCATGGTCTGGATAGAGGGCGATGCCAATACTTCCGGAAATATAGAATTCCTGGGAGCCCACAACCCAGTTTTTTTCTAAGGTCTCAATGATGGCCTTGGCCCTGCTTACGGGTATCCTTTCGTCTTCATAATGACTTAACAAAAGGGCAAATTCATCGCCCCCTAACCTTGCCAACACGTCATGACTTCCCTTTAACTCCAATAAAATCCTTGTGATATCCTTCAGTAGGGTATCTCCATGGGTATGGCCAAGGGTGTCATTCACCACCTTAAAATTATCCAAATCAAAATAAAGCAAGGCCATTTTGCTGTGGGTTTTGCTATTCTCATTAAAGGATTCCTCCAACAGCATTCGATTGGGTAAACCTGTTAAGGTATCATAATAGGCCATGCGATAGATTTTTTCCTCTGCCTGCTTATGCTGTGTGATGTCTGTTCCCATTGAAGCCACGGCAACAAATTTCCCATCTTCACACAAGATGCTGTTGTTCCAAAGTATATCCAGCAGCCTTCCATCCTTGCAACGGATTTGCCCCTCGTAGTTCTCTACGGATTTTCCCTGCAGCAGGGTTTGACAAAGCTCCGATACTTCTTTCCGATTAGATTGGGGAATCCATACATCAATGCCTGTCTTTCCTTCAAAATCTGCCAGGGTGTAGCCCGTTAAATCTTCAATGTATCGATTAATTTTAAGGACATGCCCTTTACGATTCCAAATGCAAATCAGGATATTAGAGCCATGCAGTATTTTTTGTGAAACCATCCGCTCCTGCTTTAAGTGCTCTTCAACCTTCATCTGCTGCATTTTGGTAAGCTCAAGCTCACTAATCCGTTCCAGCAGTGCTTCTTCAGTTTTCTTCAGCTCTCGATTGATCTCTTTAAACTTTGCATTGCTTTCAACAGTTTCCATAGCCATTTGTTTGATCTTGTTTAAGCTTTTATAGAGAATATTGTACAAAATTACTGAGGTAACCAGGATTGTAATGCTGCCCACATAGATTTGAAACATTGGCGAAATCGTACCATTTATTACAAGTTTTCTTTGGAGTGCTTCGGTAAGTAAAAGCCAAAAAATAGCTATTATAATTAATACGCCAATAATACCCAGTGCCGTAGTCCTGGGGTTCAGCAATTTATACCGCTTCATTTCCTGTTGGATTGTACTGGCTATTTCTCCTGGAAGTTCAGGTTCAGTCACTTCTTTTTTGCTTTCCTTCATTACTACCTCCATTAGTATGTACACTTGCCTATAGCGGGCCAACATAAAAACATAGTTGATTTATTATAGCATTTCATTGGTAATGATACCATATTTTTGTCATAAATCCTTATTTTTTGCCAGCAGAAAACAAGAAAAAAAGCTAAAGGACACTTCTGGTTCCTTCAGCTTCTGCTTTTACTCTAATTATAAAGTACCATAGCCTTCCTTAAGCTTCTTTAGATCTGCTGATTCCTGGTGCTGCTTATCAAGATCCTTTAGCTCCATAATAATCCAAATGGCTGTGATAATAGAGGCAACTCCATCGGCCACGGGTCCGGCAAATAAAATTCCATCCAATCCAAAGAATCTAGGTAGGATTAATATGGCAGGGATTAAAATCAATATTTGTCTTGATAAGCTTAAAAAGGCCGCTTGCTTTGGTTTTCCTATGGCTTGAAAATAATTGGCCGAAATGATTTGAAAACCGATAATAGGCAATAATAGCATGTAGGTTTTTAAAGCCTTTGTACCAAAGGCAATTAATTCCTTATCATGGGGATTAAATAGGGATACAAGTTTTTCTGGGAAAACTCTAATACCAACAAAACCAAGACATACAATGGCGGTGGCAGCTATAATTCCCAGCTTAAGGGCTTCCTTAACCCGATCAAACTTTTTGGCCCCATAGTTATAGCCAATAATAGGCTGTACCCCCTGGTTAATTCCAAAAATAGGCATTAATATCAGGGTAGAAATACTTGAAACGACTCCCATTGCCGATATGGCCAGGTCACCGCCATAGGTGGTTAAACTTTTATTTAAAACCACATTCAGTAGACTAGCAGCCAATTGCATGGAAAAGGGCGCCGCCCCCAAAGAAATAATTTTTTGTATTGTAAGCCAGTGAAGCTTTAAATTTCTTACGTGCATTTTTAATACACTTCTGCCGCCCAAGAAGTGATACATTACCCAAATGCCAGAAATCGTCTGGGAAATTACAGTGGCCATGGCTGCCCCACGGATTCCCAAATCAAATACATAGATGAACACCGGATCCAAAGCAGTATTCATTATGGCTCCAATCAGCATAGTAAGCATAGCTACCTTAGGGTTTCCCTCGGAACGGATAAAGTTATTCATCCCAAAACCAATTGATTGAAAAACGGTTCCGATCAAAATGATTTGCATATACTCTTTGGCATAGGGAAGCACTTCTTGACTAGCCCCAAAGATTTTTAACAGGGGTTCGATATAGAGTAAGCCTACCACCGTAATGACAATGGAGATAGCTATTAATAGAACAAAGGCATTTCCCATAATCAATTCTGCTTCTGCTTTTCGCTGCTGGCCAAGTCTAATGGAGACTAAGGAATTGGCCCCAATTCCAATTAACATTGTACAGGCTAATATAAAAATCATAATGGGAAAGCCAATTGTGATTCCGGCAATTCCCAGGGTTCCTACTCCATTTCCGATAAAAATACGGTCTACTACATTATACAAGGCATTGACAAGCATACCGATAATCGCCGGTATCGAAAATTTAAACAGTAATGTAAGGACCTTTTCTTCTCCCAAATTTTTTGTATAATCCATCTCGATCTCTCCTTCTATTGCAATGGTATAAACCTAGCTCTTTGCGTCATCTAAAACGGAAAATCGCCGGTTATCGTCCAATAATGATATCGTCGTCAGTCGGCATATTGCCCGATATGGCTTCATACTCTGCCTTACTCTTGGAAGATTTACCCCAAGCCTCATCTCTTCTTTTAATACTGAAAACCAAATTACGACTATTTAGGGACTGCTAGGTTATCAATAATTCTGGTAATATAGTGCTCCAGCTGTGTAATTTCTTCCTGGGAAAAGCCTGTCAGTATGCCGTGGGTAACCCTGTGACTGACTTGTTCCATTTCTGGCATAATTCTTTTAGCCTTAGCTGTCAGCATAATTAACTGGGACCGTCTATCCTTGGGGTTGTCCAGTCTGGAAACCCAGCCTTCCTTCATTAGACGGTCTATAATTCTTGTAATGGCTGGTCGCTCTACCTGAAGCCTTTCTGCAATCAAGGCTGGGGTATTTAACTCAATCGTTACATCCTTTTGCTCTAACAAGAACAAGTCCACTAGAACTGCCCATTGGGCTGAGGTTAAATGATAATCCTTTAATCCATCGTTAATCCGCCATTTTATCAGGTGAGATGCTTTGTTGAGCAAGCATCCAAGTTTCATTTCTCGTTCCTTCACAAAAGCTTCCCTCCCCTTAAAATTAACATGTTAACTACAATATGATAACCGAATGATATTGTAAAGTCAATATGACATAATTTGCAGTTTTTGTTATTGTTTAAACAACAATATTCCTGACCCTACAGCGTTATTGCTGTGACAGGAAAGTTAAAGTGAAAAATGACCCCCAAGCCTTTGGAGGTCATTATATTTCCACGCTTTTAATCTGTTTTAGATTTTCCCTAGGCTAAGGCTAGGTATTTTAAAATCCCCACAAAATGGAACACGCTACCCATGAGCACAAACACATGCCAAATGGCATGATTGAAGGGAATCCGTTTAATTGCATAAAAGATGGTTCCTGCTGTATAGACCAGCCCCCCTGCCAAAATCCAGATAAAAAACCCTGAAGGTGTCATTTGCACAATTGGTTTAATGGCAATAATAAGCAACCATCCCATTAAGATATAGAGGGCTAAGGAAAAAGCCTTATGCTTATCAAACCGATTATAAGTCAAGATTTTAAACAAGATACCCAGGACAGCAATGGTCCATACTGCAACTAAGATTCCTACTCTCCAATAGCCTGTTAATGCCAATAGGGCAACAGGTGTATAGGTGCCGGCAATAAACAGATAGATCGAGGCATGGTCAAATACCCGCAGGATTTGTTTAATCCTTTCATTTTGAAAGCTATGATAAAGTGTTGAGGAGGTATACAGGGCAATGGAACAAAATCCATAGATACTAAAGGCCGTAATGGCGATGGCACTTCGTTGGCCTATGGCAATTACCAACAACACAACTAGAGATGCAATCCCAAATAATATACCGATCCCATGGGTAATAGAATTAGCTAATTCTTCCTTAAAGGAATACTTCTTACTGGACAAGGTGGTCCCTCCATTCTACTGAAATTCTTTGTACTTACTATTATAGCTTATAAACCTTAATTATAGATGTTAATTCTTCCCTTTTTGAATTTTTTTATACTGCAATTTTTTACAATGCTAAACGCACCCTTCCTCCTTAGAAGGCTGCGTCTGTCGAAAATTTCTTTTTGTCAGGGGCGATCCCCTTATTCCTATAGGTTAGAAATCTCCCAATCAATTTCTTCACAGCCTATTTTCTTTAGAAAGCTATTGGTTTTGGAAAAGGGTTTGCTTCCAAAAAAACCTCTATGGGCTGAAAAAGGGCTTGGATGTGGTGATTTAATAATATAATGGGATGGATTCGTAATAAAGGCTTCCTTGTCCTGGGCATTTTTACCCCATAAAATAAAGACAATAGGCCTTTCCCGTTTGTTGAGTAGCTGTATAACCTCATTAGTAAAGTCTTCCCATCCCACCCCTTGATGAGAATTGGGCTGCCCTTTTCGTACCGTTAATACGGTATTAAGCATTAATACCCCCTCTTGAGCCCATTTTATAAGATAGCCATGATTAGGGATTGAATAGCCTAGATCCTCGGCCAGCTCTTTATAGATGTTCTGCAGAGAAGGAGGGGGCTTGATTCCTGGCTTTACCGAAAAGCTTAGACCATGGGCCTGCCCTGGTCCATGGTACGGGTCTTGACCAAGGATCACCGCCTTTACTGCACTATAGGGAGTTGTATGTAAAGCATTGAAAATATCATATTTATCGGGATATATGTTTTTCTCCCTATATTCTTTCATTAAAAATTGGCGTAATTGAAGATAGCTCGGGGTCTGAAAGGCATCTCTTAAATAGGGTTCCCAGTCATTTTTTAAAATTGCCATTGATTAATCACTCCTTACTTCTTTTCCTTATATTATATATTTTATCACACTGTTCGCCAATTTGTTTCCCTGGATCTAAAAAGGCCCCGTTTCTTGATTAATAGAAACAGGTGCCTATCGTTTTATCATGCCAAGGGCTTTAATTTTTTTCCTTCCTTTAGCTGTAGATATCCTTCAAATTCCATCCTTCTAATAGGCTTACTCATGTAATATCCCTGGCCTAAATCACAGCCTATCTCAGATAATATTTCATATTGCTCCTGGGTTTCTATTCCCTCGGCTACCACCTCCATATTAAGGCTCTTAGCCATGGCAATAATAGCCTTTATGATTTCCTTTTGCTTTGAAGATCTTTTCAGGTCATGAATAAATACCTTGTCTATTTTAATTTTATCAAGATGAAAGAAGTTGATGTGTCCCAGGGAGGAATAGCCTGTACCAAAGTCGTCCATGGAAATTTTAAAGCCTGCGCTGGTCAATTCAATCAAATTATTCATGATTACATTGAGGTTTCCCGTGGAGACACTTTCGGTTATTTCCAGCTCCAGGTATTTAGGAGAAATCATATATTGAAATAGTTTTTCCTTCAATATTTTATGAAAATCATCCTGTTCCAGCTGCTTTACTGATATATTAATGGCAATTGGAATCAATTGAAAGCCTCTAGCGGACCAGTCCTTAAGCTGAGCAACAATATTTTCCATGGCCCATTCCCCAATCGTATATATCTGACCTGTATTTTCTGCTATTGAAATAAATTTATCCGGGGGAACCTTACCCAGGTCCTTATTATTCCACCTTAGCAAAGCTTCGGCACCCACAATCCTTAAGGTTTTTAACTCAAAAATTGGCTGGTACACCACAGATAATTCATTATCCTCTATTGCTTGATTCAAATGATTTGCAATTAGAAATTTATCCTCTATTTTCATTGCCATTGCCTTGGTATAGAAGCATATGCTATGGCTCTTCGCTTCCTTGGAATTGAGCATGGCAATATCTGCACATCGAATTAGACTGTCTGAATCAGTTCCATCCTTAGGGTAGATACTGATGCCAATATTAGCGGATACATATAGAATTGTTTTATCTATTATAAAAGAATGCTTCACCTCAGTAATAATCCGTTGGGAGAACGCCTCTATTTCCACAGGGTCATTGGCTCCCCTGTAAAGGATTAAAAACTCATCGCCACTGAATCTTGCCAGGGTACATTCTTTCTTCATAAGCCTAGAAAGTCGCTTGGCAAACTCTTTCAAAACACGATCGCCCATATAGTGCCCAAGAGAATCATTTATCTCTTTAAAATTACTTAGGTCTATATATAAAATCGCAAAAGGGTCCCTAGTGGTCTTAGTCTCCTGGATCAATTGATCTAATTTTTCAATAAAATAGCCTCGATTATTTAGGCCTGTTAGCACATCCTTTTGTACAAGATTTTTAACCTTCTGATCTATCATCTTTTTTTCAGAAAGATCCTTGAGGATACCGATGAAATGGTAATTATCATGTTTATTCTCGTCTATGGCATAGATACTAAGCCAATCTGGACGAAGCTCTCCGCTTTTGTTTCTACTCCAAATCTCTCCACTCCACTTGCCTTGATTGATCAATTGGTTCCACATTTCCTCATAGAAGGTATCCCCATGGACTTCTGATTTAAATATATAGGGTACTTTTCCTCTAAGCTCATTTAATTCATACCCTGTAATCCCTTGAAAAGCCTTATTTGCCCATTCAATTTTTCCTTTCATGTCTAAAATAATGACTCCCTCAGAGCTGTTGTTTAACGCCTTTTTAAATAAGCACAGCTGTCTTTGCTGGTCATACATTAAAGGATAATCTAATTCCTTGCATTCCAACTGATTTTTCAACTCCACCAGCTCATTGATATCAATGACGATTGCATATAAAGTTCCCCTTACATTATGCATGCTAACCTGGGCCAAAAAGCACTCGCCATTTTTTCTACGGTAGGTCCATTTAAATTCCAGATACTTAGTTTTCTTAGCAGCTGCTAAAATTGCCTCTCCCTTAATCGTTGATAACTGACCATCCTGCTGATATGCTGGGGAAAGGGCATAAGGAGATTGGCCTGTCAGATCAGCCTTTTCATCATACCCTAGGAGTTTGACGGAAGCTTTATTGCATTCGATGATTTTATTATTTCTAATGACGTATAGGGCACTAGGAAATAATTCAATTATTTTTCTAAAGGTTATTCCATAGGCTAATTCATTTATCTTCATTCTTATCTCCTTGGTTAAACGTATTTTAAATGCTACAGTTTTCTTAAATCAATATCATTTAAAAACTTCATTAGATAAGCCGTTCTAAGATTTTTACCTACAGGTTAATTCTATGGCAATCTATCTCTTATCACTTTTATAAGTGTTATACGAACTGCTTTTTTACTTGACTATATCTACATAAAAATTGTGTCTATCCCGTTTCTTTTTCTGTAGTTGATAAAATCTTATTGATTTTTCCAATGTATTTAAGTCCTTTTTTGCTTCCCCGTAAAACATCAGTAAGATAGCTTTCACTTACTCCTAATACAGCTGCCAATTGCTTTTGATTCATATTTAATTCAATTAACCGCTTTTTAACCCATGCACCATACTCTGTTAATTTACGCTTGTGCTTGATTGCTTTCATTACATTCCTCCTTTACAAATCTATATGCTACTATAAACCATTTTAAATTACTCATATGATAGTAACCAAAAGTACTAAAAGTAAATCTTGTAACTATTCAAAACGCTTTAATAATGATATAGATTGAAAGAGTATATTTATTAACAGCATTCAATTTCAGCAATCTTAAGTCGATTTAGCATAATGGGATACTTCTGGTCAGTATATATACGTATACAAAAACACATTTAAAGTCATCGATTTAAAAATTCATTGTTTTTTGTAACCTATTCTGATAAATTTTAAGTGTATATATTCACCGTTTAGTTTTATTGTAATGTCATTTTGACATTGTGTCAATAATTGAAATAACGTGTTATAATCTGTAGTTTAAAAAATTATATGTCAATATGACTTGGGGAGGACAAGATGCTATCCATGGAAACCTTAGGTGAACGAATAGCCTATTTGCGAAACAAACATAATTTAACCCAGAGACAGCTTATGGATTATTTAAAAATTGAAAATTTAAGCAGATATGAGAGAAATGAACGCAGGCCTAGTATTGACACGATAACTGCTATTGCAAATTTTTTTAATGTTTCAACAGATTGGCTTTTATTGGGAAAAGAAAACCGTAGTACAAAATACAAGCTTCCGCCCATAAAACCTAAGCTGACATTTCCATTTAAGAAAAAAGGGCCCAATACTAAGGATTTTGCAGAACACTCTTCAAATTATCCATTCGATATGATTTTTACAAAGGGGGTTGATTTAAGCAAGTATGCTGAATTAATGAACACCCTGGAAACCCTGCCTATGGAACAAATCGTCGAAATCCTCGAATATGCAAAATATAAAGCATTCAAGTATATTAGCAATACTAAAAAAAATAAGCAATACACCGTAAAAAGTGATAATCACCCTAAAGCAGGCTTAATAAATTTTGAATCTCCCACAAAGACAGCCTGGGCAGAAAAAGACGGGCAGTCTCCTCCTGGATTAGTTCCGCTCCCCTTCTATAGCTCCCAGGCCGATTATGCTTTAACGATTCAGGATAATAGTATGGCACCGGCTTTTCCCCAGGGTTCTATTGTCTTCGTCAAAAAGCAGGATACTTTAGAGCAAGAGGAAATTGGGATATTTCAGATAGACGGCATAATTACCTGTAAGAAATACCGTAGAATAGACGAATACATTCTGCTGGAGCCTTTAAACAAGCTTCACAATGCCCTGGTTCTGCGAAAGGAGGATCGGGATGGGAATAGTTTCAAAATCATCGGCAAAGTATATGTTTCATAGTATACTTTTAAAAAAGGTTTTTAAGTGAAATTCTTCACTTTTTTCTCTTACAAAATATCACCCATCTTTTCCCTGCTTTTACTATAAATATGGTGAATTTGTTTTTTGGTTATTTTAAAAGCTGTGAGAAAGTATCAATCTCTCACAGCTTTGTTTCATTTATAGGAAAGTTCAATTTTTTAGCAAGTGATCCTGGGCCGTCATTTGCGTTCATTCTTTGCACTAATACAGTCTTGAGGCCAGCGAAATGGTGCTACATGCTTTATCATAGTATGAAATAGGGTTTCCCATTGGGATTCCTTTAAGCTGCAAATAGGACAACGGGAGTCTATTTTTAAGGTCTTTGCTAAATATTTTATTTGAGGTGGTGTAAAAACACCCTTTAGGGCTTCATAAACAGGTAATTGTGGTCGCCTAAGGGCATATTGGGCCAAGGACATAAATTGACGATGCTGCCTTGGTAAGACCAGGGAACCTTCTCGTCTTTCTATTTTAACCACTGCAGATTCTACCCTGGGGGGTGGTGAAAAATACTTTGCCGAAACATCAAAGGCCAATTCCATCCTATACCACATCCTCCACTTTAATATTTTGGGATTAGTAATAGGATAGGCTGTAAATCGTTTTGCCGCTCCTTTTTCCATCATCAGCACTGCCTGCTGCAAGCTGTTGGTTGGTTCCCCAAGGAGCTTTTCTAAAATCGGTGTTGTTATGGCATAGGGAATATTGGCTACTACAGAAAATGGTTTTCTTGGAAGATGTGCTTCTAAGAAATCTCTTTCAATAATATGAACATTTGGCGCTAGGGCTAATTTTCTTTGAAGTATTTCAATAAAGTCTTTGTCGTACTCAATTGCTATTACCTTTTCTGCTTTTTCTGCTAAAGAAACGGTTAAGGCACCCTTGCCTGGACCTATTTCTAAAACCGTATCCTGGTGTTTAATCTTTGCCAGGTCTATAATCCTCCTGATGGTATCTTTATGGTGTAGCAAATGCTGTCCTGAAAAATTGGGTCCTGCTTTACATTTACGAACCCTTCTATGGCTTTTATCTTGCTTTCTCATGTTAGTCCTCCCTTTTCAAATAAAAAACACAGGCTACTGCCAGTGTTTTGAGTAAAGGGATAAAATGAGTAGGACTTTTCTGTCACATAAAAAACAAGACTCTTCTTGCTTAATATGAAGACAGCATTCTAAGAGCATAATGGTCAGCAATTCAGAAAAATTGGAAGCAAAAAAATCCAATAGACAACTATTGAGCTTTCCCAATGGTTCCCCAAGCTATACTCTCTATTTAAATAGCTAAAAAACACAAAAAATGGACAGATTTATCCGTCCATTCCTATCATTATCACTATATCATTTCATTTAGGGTTTCCTTAAAAATAGGCAGACCAATCCCGATTACTCTACACACAGGCAGAGCCTTTGAGCTATTCAATTAGCAGTTCAAAGTTGTAAATCGGAATCTAATATAAGTTGCCATTGTAGGTAAACCCTCCATTCCTAAAGATAAAATCATTATAGCACAGGTTTTTTATCTCCTCAAGCCCCTATTTTTCGTTCAGGTTCTATCCCACTTGAAATCGCTCAATAATAGCCTTTAGATTCTGAGCCAGATTCGATAACCCTTCACTGGCACTGGAGATTTCCTCCATGGCTGCGGTTTGCTCTTCCATAGAGGCGGCTACCTCCTGGGTTGAAGCAGAGTTTTCCTCTGCAATGGCGGCAAGATTTTGTAAAGCATCTTGAATTTCTTGCTTCATTTGATCCATCTCTTGCCCTGACCCATTTAATAAGTTAACAACCTTCTTTGCTTCTTCCATGGCCTGATCGATTTCCATGTATTGTTCTTTACTATTGATAACACCCTTTAATTGGTCTTTTGAAATAGAGGTAACCCGTTCCACTGTTTTTACAGCATTCCTTGAGTTCCCTTGAAGCTCATTGACCACCTCGTCAATGGTTTTAGTTGATGTGGTGGACTGCTCTGCAAGCTTTCTGATTTCCTCTGCTACTACGGCAAAACCCCTTCCTGCTTCTCCGGCCCTTGCCGCCTCAATCGCAGCATTTAACGCCAATAAATTGGTCTGTTCTGCAATGGAGGCAATAATATTACTGGCTTGTCCAATTTTTTCTGAGCTCTCATTGGTTCTTATGATTGCACCGTGGATTTCTTCAATGGCTTCACTACTCTCATCGGTAATTTTTGATAGATTAGAAATTTCCTCAAGTCCTTCTTGAACTACTGCCGCTACCCTATTAGTTGCCCTGTTTAATTCTGTTAAACAAATATGGTCCTTTTCTATGCTTTCTCCTAGTTTGAATACTTTAGTTGAACCTGCCTCCGTATTTTGGGCCTGCTCAGAGGCTCCCTTTGCAATCTCTTCTACAGTTTTGGCCACCTCTTCGGCTGCACTGGCAGACTGCTGAGTAGTAGCTGACATTTCTTGGGAGGCTGCCGCAACTTGCTCAGCCGATTGATTGATTTCCTTTACAATCTCCCTTAGGTTGGTAATGATGCTTTGAAATGCCCTTGACAGTGTCCCGATTTCATCCTTTTTTTCAAGCAATGATGATTGCAGATCGTATCTAATGTCGAATTTTACCAGTTTTTCTGCTTCTTCCTTGATTGAAATAATCGGTTTAGTAATTGTATTACCCACTAAAAAAGCCAGGATAGCGCTGATGATTAAGACCACAACCATCACTCCAAAGATGTCTCTTTGCATGGAGGGAATAGAATGTAGTATTTCTTCCTTATTAGCGGTAACAGCTAATATCCATTGGGTTCCAGTAATAGGGGCATAGCTGACATACAGGTCTTCTCCTTCAAAAATATAGCTTGCAATTCCAGTTCTCTTATGTAGCATTTCTTCAAACAGGGATGCCAAGGGCTTCATTCCCTCATCATTTTCGGCTTCCTTAATAGGGTTAAATTGATTTAATACTATTTCTACATCTGGATAGCCAATGATGGTCCCTTGTCCATTAATCATATAGCCGAAGCCCTTCTCACCGTATTTTACACCATTGGTAATATCGCTGAGGACTGAGCCTTCTCTCCTTCCGATTAATACCCCTACTACCTGTCCATTATCATCATTTTTTATGGGGACTGCATACATAATTACCTGTTCATTGGTAGCCCTGCTGATAATTAGATCAGACACGTTCGATTCGCTATTAAAGGCTTTTTTTACATAGTCCCGATCTCCAAGATTCAAGGTGGAACCATCTTGATAATAGGCCGTACCATCGGGATATACGACCCCCAGGGCTAAGAAGTTTGTCTTCTTCAATTGCCTTTCTAAGGTGGGCTGCTGAATCTCCCAATTCATGCTTTGAATCTCGGCCAGCCCTGCCAGCAGCTCCAAGGACGTAATTTGGGTTTGTATTCTGCTTACAGTCAGTTTGGATGCCTCTTTTGAAAGCAAACCCAGACTTGTTTCGGCTTCTTCGGTCAAGGCTGTGCCGGCCTTCATCATAGCAGAAAAGCCTATGAATAGGGTACTGACCATTATTAGAATTGAAAACAAAAGAACTAATTTGGATTTAATGCTTTTCATTTCTTATTCCTCATTTCTTGTAGGATTTTCTATTATATACAGCGTTATCGCTAGTCCCACAGCGATATTGTTGTGGGAACAAAGTGGCTACCGACACGTTTGCTTTCCAGGGAACCCATAAGTTCCCTAGGACGCTTGGCTGTACCCTCCTTATTTTAATAAGGGGTGACACCCCCCTTAACAACCCCCCATTTCATAGGAAAAAACGAACTCTCCTATGAAATAAACAGAGCCCCTTTTATTTAAATACAAACAAAAGGGGCTTATATTAAAAAAATTATCAAATGCTCGCTGCCATTTTTCCCAATTCAGGCCCTACAGTCCGGGTCCTAATCGTATAGTAGTCTGCCCTTATTTTAGTGGATTTTCTTGAGGTTGTAAAATTAATGTGATCATTCTTCAAAATCAATATAGGTTCTACTAGCTAAATTATTCATAATATCCCACTCTTAGCAGCATTTTTCTTTTTTAGTATATCTTATATTCTACCTCAACACAACAATTTGTTTGACTATAGGCCGAAAAGACTAAAAAGGAATAGATACTTAAGGTTTACTAGTATCTATCCCTTTCATTTTTGATGCTTTTGTTAAATTAGTCTTGAATAGTTTTCTAGCAGATAGCCTTCTGCTTCGGCTGACCATAGGCCCTTATGTCTGTTGACGATCTCTGCCAGAGTTGCAAAAAAGGGATCTGATTTTCCTTTTTCTTCAAAATCTGCTATAGCCGTCAGCTCCATGTGCAGATGGGTATAAATTAGCTTTTTCCCCCCAGGAATATGGGGCAGGTTTAGGGTGGCCTCAGCTACGGCATTGAGGCCTCCAATATGGGTTACCATCACTGCTGGATTAATTAGTTTTTGTGAAGACATTTCCAAGGATTCCTTCATGTCATCGGTATTGCCACCGCTGGTACCTACAATATGGGTTGCAGCGTAATGTACATTATAGAAATTTAACTGGGCTGAAAAATCTGTATCGGTGGGCCCTGCAAAGAAATTCAGGCATCCGTCCCTGGCCAGAATTTTGTCTCCCTCCTCGATGACCTGCTTAACTGGCGCATAGACAAAGACATCATTATAGCCTGTTCCTTCCGTGATACCCATTAAATATTCTGTAGAATTTTCATGATTTTTGGTGTTGACAAAAATTAGCTCAAGACCGTTTTTCTTTGCTTCCTCTAGGGGAAAAATAGTTTTTGCCCTATTGATTCGTTCTTCGTCGATGTCGGTTACTACCAAAAGCTTTGGTTTTTTGTCTCGGTGAAGGATATAGTCAATGGCTCCTAGCCCCATGGGGCCACAGCCTGCTAGAAGTGCCATTTTCCCCCCTTCTACAATTTCCATCACGTGCTCATATTTTCCAGTAACGGTATGATAGGTGGCATGGAAGGCCCCTATAATGCAGGACATTGGCTCTGCCAGAGAGGCATCATAAAAGGCCTCTCCCTTGTAGGGCAATAAGCAGCCCAGTTCCATTACCTCTGGGGGAATAATGGTATAGGTACAGTCCCCACCAAAAAATTGATAGGAATAGCCTGGTGAAGCCATGCTCCCCTTATAATTTAGTGCAGGTTGGATGGCGAATTTATCGCCGGGCTTAAATTGAGACTTCCATTTTTCCCCTACCTCTACTATGACTCCTGCAAACTCATGGCCTACAATAATAGGTTTTTCGGCGATGTCTTCTGGAACTCGCTTATGATTTTTACCCAATATAGCCGCCTTATAGGTAGACATGCAAATACTATCGGTAATAACCTTGACCAGTATTTCATCCTCCTTGATTGGAGGCAATTCAAATTCCTCCAGCCTTAAATCCCTTTCACCATATAGTCTAACTGCTTTTGTTTTCATATTTTTTACCACCTCTCTATAATAGACGCTCTTCAAAGCTCACTATTTTTTCTAATTCAGCAATTACCTCTCGCTTCCCTGGCTGGGTTCCTGGGGTCATGACACTGGCAGCACTGGCAGCAGCCGATAAGCGAAGGGTTTTCTCAAGGCTGTAGCCATTATTGGCAGCTACAGCCAAGGCAGCCACCATGGCATCCCCGGCTCCGACGGTACTGATCACAGGTACCTTCATCCCTTGAACTCGATAGATCTTTTCCCTGGTCAGCAGAACAGCTCCATCTTCGCCCAGGGAGACAAGGATTTGAGCTACATCATAATGAAAGATATCCTTAGCCAGTTCTATGGCTTCTTCGACGCTTTCAATTCTTTTGTTATAGAGCCTTTCAAGCTCATGGATATTGGGCTTAACCAAGTAGGGACCTGCTTCTATTCCCAGTTTTAACAGCTGTCCGTCGGCATCTAAAATTACCTTTGCTCCTTTTCTTTTTGCCTCTTTAATAATGATTTTATAAATATCAGGACTTACGCCACCAGGAACACTTCCCGACAGCACTAATATATCATCCTTTTTCAGGGCTTCTAAGATGATCTCTTTTATTTTACTTAACTCCTCAAGGGAAAGGTCAGGCCCCCTTTCATTAATATCGGTATTCGTTCTGCCCTGTCGATCAACAATTTTAATATTGGTTCTGGTTTCTCCCTCAATAAAGAGAAATTGATTTTCTATATCCAGCAGGTCCACCTGTTCCTTAATAAATTCTCCTGATCTTCCTGCCAGAACACCCAGGGCTTTACTTTTTTCTCCAAGGCCATGGATTGCCTTAGAGACATTAATACCTTTTCCCCCTGCATCTAGCCTGGCAGCGGACACCCGATTAATACGGTTTATCGTAAAATTATCAATTTCTATGGTCTTATCAATAGCTGGATTTAATGTTAAGGTTATTATCATACTTTCCCCCCTATTTTTACATTTTGTCAAATCTCCTTTATTGTAGGTCAATGGTGAATTTTTCGTAAATCTCCTGGGGATCTTTTGTCTTTCTAAATATATCTACAGTAACATCATCATCAAGGGTAGAGGCGATATTGGCAAGTATGCTCAGGTGTTCCTTTCCAGCCCCTGCAATTCCAATTATCAAATAGGCCTTTTCTTCATCAAACATTACCCCTTGGGGAAATTGTAATACCACCATTCCCGTCTTTTTGATATTATTCTTGGCTCGACCTACACCATGGGGAATAGCTACTCCCTTGCCAATATAAGTGCTAAGCTGTTTTTCCCGTTCAAGCATGGCTTCAATATAGGATGAATCCACATAGCCCCCTTCAACTAAAAGCTGCCCTGCCATTCTGATGGCATCTTCCTTATCTACGGATTTAAGATTGAGTACTATGTTTGATTTTTTTAAGATTTCTGCCTCCTCCTCAAGGGGCTGTATTTCTACAGACCTTGATTTATTAGCGCCTTCCTGCAGCCGCTTAATGAGCAAATCAAGCTGAGGATCACTAAAGTAATCGCTGATTGATATATGCTCAGCCTCCTTAGCTCTGGCCTTGGCTCGATTGGTTAAGCTCTCGTGGGTAATCACCAACTCTGCATTAAGTGGGATTGCTTCAATAGAGGTATTCATTACCTCTATCCCCAGACCAGCGTTTTTTAACCTTGATTTTAGGTTGGTAGCTGCCATGGCACTTGAGCCCATGCCTGCATCACAGGCGAAAATAATTTTATCCACTGTCAGCTTACGCTTCTTTCCCTTTAGGTCAGCAACCCGCTCCTTGGCCTCGGCTAATTCATTTCCTTCGATTTTGCTACCGGCCCTTTTGATAAAGTAGGCTCCCACTAAAAAGCTTACCAGGGTAGATACCAGCACCCCTGCAATTACAGAAAGATGTCCTCCCTTTGGCGCCATTCCCAAAAGAGCAAATATGCTTCCCGGTGATGGGGTGGCCATCAGGCCTGCTCCTAAAATACTAAAGGTTACTATTCCACTGGCTCCCCCTGCGATGACTGCCAATATCAAAATGGGATTCATTAATACGTAGGGGAAGTATATTTCATGGATTCCCCCCAGGAAGTGAATGATGATTGATCCTGATGCTGATTCCTTCACCGATCCCTTTGAAAAAGCCCAGTAGGCTAATAATATTCCCAAGCCTGGCCCTGGATTGGTTTCTAACAGGAAAAAAATTGACTTTCCCAAGGCTTCACTTTCCTGTAGCCCCAGGGGCCCCAGTACCCCATGATTCATGGCATTATTTAAAAATAAGATTTTTCCTGGTTCGATAAACAATGAGCTTAAGGGAAGGAGCCCTGCATTAACAATTGCCTCCACCCCTGCCTTCAACACACTATTTAAGGCCTGTACCACGGGTCCAATGGCTATATAGGCCAACAATGCCACGATGGTACCAATAATTCCTGCTGAAAAGTTATTCACCAGCATTTCAAAGCCCGC
>SWCE01004019.1_pt1 | contig 77265 bp, 74 predicted proteins | sample 4690061 | NCBI WGS metagenome assembly SWCE01 (sample SAMN10267279, study PRJNA491770) | bioreactor metagenome | isolation source: DHS bioreactor inoculated with subseafloor sediment | place: Japan: off Shimokita Peninsula | collected 2012-10
TTTTTGAAATGGTTCACGGAGGTTAATCAAAATGTAGAATTTGCAGTCTCAACTGGATATTTTCCAGTAAAAGTAAAAGCAATCAATGAGGAACAGATTTTATCATCAAGAGAAGCTACTAATAATCTTATAAATTCATCAATTACAAAGTCTATAAAGACTACAGTAGAAATGTTAAATGCTTATAAATTATATGGAAACAGACCATTTGATGGAAGTTATGATATGCGAAGGTTTTTAGAAACTAATATAGCCAGACAAGTTGAAAATAAACTCAAGATTGTGGAAGATAGCATAAAAAGTGGCAAGGATAGAACTCAAGTTTTAGAACAGCTAGTTTCAGAAGAAGGATTTAATGAGTGGTATACACAGTTTATGAATGAAGTAGCAATGATTCTAAGATAAGAAATAAAGAAAGGTTGGGATTGGCATGAAACGAATTAGTAGGGATAAAAATTCTATTGCCTATAAACTAACTGTCTTTATGATAATTCTTATCTTTGGACAATCAGTATTGCTTATAAGCACATTGGTGGTTGGTGGAGTTTTAGATCAAGCTCAACAAAATGCATTCCAGGCATTTTCTGAAAAGGTAAACAATCGGAAAGGATATGTCCAGCAAGAAATGAAAAATCGTTGGACTAATATGGATCCCTATCTTGAGAAGATTTCAGGATTACTTTCTATTCTAGACGAATCTGAAATAAGTATAGAGGAAAGAAATAAAAACTTTTTTGATAAATCAGCTCAAGTTCTTATTTCTATGTTGAGAACAACTATGGCTACGGGTTCTTTTATAATTTTAGATGACAACGTATCCAGCAGAGATACTCATTCAGCACTCTATTTTAGGGATTATGACCCGATTCTCAATGATGATGTTAATAACGATTTATATTTGATTTTAGGTGATCCGAATATTTCAAAAAGACTTAAAATACCTATGGATGGGGTATGGAAATACAGTTTATTATTAGATGAAAACAACAAAAATTTTTATAATAAGCCCTATTACAATGCAGATTTAAGCATAGATTCTAGGGCATTAGGGTATTGGAGTACACCTTTTAAAATGTCTCCAAATGATTTGCCTATTATTACTTATACTATGCCCCTCTTTGATACAAAAGGTGAAGTTCATGGGGTCATTGGAATAGAAATATCTGTGAGTTACTTTAAAGAATTTATACCTGCTACTGATTTACTTCTTCAGGACTCATTGGGATATTTAATAGCTATTGGAAGAAGCTTAGAAGATGGGATTAGTCCATTAATTACCACAGGAGCACTTCAGGAACGAATGCTTCAAAAGAATGAGAAACTTGCATTTATTTCTAAAGATAAGAGTAAAAAAATATATATGCTAAAGAACCATAATAGTAGTGAGAAAATATATGCTTGTGTTGAAAAAATGGGGCTATATAATTACAATACCCCATTTGAGGAAGAACAATGGTATATAGTTGGTATGATGGGAGAAAAGAATCTCTTAAACTTTGTTTATAAGATACAAAGAATTATATTTATGTCTTTTATAGGATCTATTATATTAGGGGCAATAGGAGGATACTTTTTTAGCTATAAATTCACAAAACCAATTGTAAATCTGGCAAAGAAGGTCAGAGAGACTGATCATGCTACTGAAACAGCTTTTGAGAAAATAGGATTATCGGAGATAGATGATTTATCAAGTGCAATGGAGGCTGCCAATAAAAATCTTTTGGAGTCATCAGTTAAAATGTCAAAAATCATCAATTTAGTTAATGTGAGAATTGGCGCGTTTGAATATAAGAAAGAATCCCAGTGGGTTTTTGCAACTGATCAGTTGCAACATATACTTTCTCTTGATGAGTATGAAGCAGAACGACTATACAAAAATAAAGATTTATTTGTTCAAATGCTACAACAAATTTTAAACAGAAAAGAATCAGAGGAAGAATATGTTTACAAGATAAGCCATGATCCCGAAAAGTGGGTTAGAATAAAAATGATTGCAAATGAAACAAGCACTTTAGGAGTTGTAAGTGATGTTACAGAAGAAATTCAAGAGATCAAAAAAATAAAATTTGATCGTGATTATGATTCGCTAACAAAGCTGTATAATCGGGGAGCGTTTGAGAGAAAGGTCAATTTTATACTAGGACAAAATGATTTAGGTGTAGTAGCATTGGTCATGTTTGATCTTGACTATTTAAAGGAGATTAATGACACCTATGGACACAAATGGGGAGATATTTACATAAAGACAACAGGAGAATTACTCTCATCTTTTAGTGAGCATAGTATTGTTGGACGAAGATCGGGAGATGAATTCTATGCATTTGTATATGGATTTGAAAGTAGAGAAGAGATTCGGAGCTTAGTTTCTAACTTCTATAAGAGGCTTCAAAGTAGAATAATTATTTTCCCAGATGGAAGTAAGAAAACAATTATGATTTCTGCAGGCCTAGCATGGTATGTAAAAGACATACTAACCTATGATGAATTGTTGAATTGTGCAGATTCAGCATTATATGATGCAAAGAATTTTTGTAAAGGTCAATGGTGTGAATTTAGAGAAAAATAATTGCTATTAAAATAACTGTTTCTTTATATAGTATTTGATAATTGGATTAAAATACGAACGTTATATAATTTTATATTAAAAACATATGTAATGTAACGAATTATATTATTTTATATTGAAAAAACGTTGCGATGTTGTTATAATAATATTATAAAAATAATTTGCTTTTGAACAATAATCACATGACTGGCGGAAGTGGAATAAACCACATGGAGTGTGATTTGTAAGTATGCCGACCGCCTGGGCCAAAACCCAGGGGGTCTATTTTTTTTGATAACCTCCTAGGTTTTATAACTAGACGTGGAGGGGTAATTTATGATGAAAAATGAATGGATAGGTTTTTGTGAAGGAAGCTGGACAACAAATGTTGATGTTAGGGATTTTATTCAAAACAACTATACTCCTTATGAAGGGGATGATGGTTTTTTGACAGAGACAACTTGCAAGACTCAAAGTCTTTGGAACTACTGTGTTGAATTGGCATTGGAGGAACAGAACAAGGGAGTCTTAGATATTGACACAGAAAACATCTCGGGGATTAATAATTTTAAACATGGATATATAGATAAAGATAAAGAGGTTATTGTTGGGCTGCAAACGGATAGACCTTTAAAGAGAATAGTAAATCCATTTGGTGGAATTAACATGGTGAAGGGTGCCTTAGATTCATATGGATATGAATACAATGAAAGGCTAATAGAAATATTTGAAAAACATCGAAAGACCCATAATCAAGGTGTTTTTGATGTATATACAAAGGCGATGAGGAAAGCTAGAAGTGCTGGATTATTAACTGGTCTTCCAGATGCATATGGAAGAGGTAGGATCATTGGAGATTATAGACGTATACCTTTATATGGAATAGATGTGTTAATAGATAGAAAGAAAGAGGATTTAGAACATTTATGTGGAGAAATGAATGAGGAACAGATTAGGCAGAGAGAGGAAGTAACAGAACAAATTAAGGCACTTAATCAAATTAAAGAAATGGCAAAATCTTATGATTTTGATATAAGTATACCTGCAAAAGATGCTAGGGAAACTGCACAATTTTTGTACTTTGGATATTTAGCAGGCATTAAAGAAAATAATGGTGCAGCTATGTCCTTAGGAAGAGTAAGTACTTTTATAGATATATATATACAAAGGGATATAGATAGAGGAATATTGACAGAAGAACAAGCCCAGGAGATTATTGACCAGTTTGCTATTAAGCTTAGAATGGCAAGGCATTTAAGGACACCTGAGTATAATGAGTTGTTTGCAGGAGATCCAAATTGGATTACTGAAGCAATAGGGGGAGTAGGTACTAATGGAAAACATTTAGTAACTAAGACATCTTATAGGTTTATCCATACCCTTAGTAATTTAGGATCAGCTCCTGAACCAAATCTTACTATATTGTGGTCAGAGAAGCTCCCACAAAATTTTAAAAAGTATTGTGCTAAAATGTCCATTATTAGTGATTCCCTTCAATATGAAAACGATGATATAATGAGACCAATTTATGGAGATGACTATGGAATTGCTTGTTGTGTATCTGCTATGGATATAGGTAAACAGATGCAGTTTTTTGGAGCACGTTGTAACCTAGTAAAGACATTGTTATATGCTATTAATGGTGGAGTTGACGAGAAAAAGACACTTTAATTGTACCTGGTATTAAGTCAATTCAGGATGAAGAGTTAAAATATGCTGATGTATTAAAAAATTTAGAGAAGGTATTAAGCTACGTTGCTGAATTGTATGTAAATACTATGAATGTCATCCATTATATGCATGACAAATATGCCTACGAAGCAGGTCAAATGGCACTTCACGATACTAATGTGGATAGGATAATGGCATTCGGGGTAGCTGGTTTGTCAGTAGTTGCAGACTCATTAAGTGCTATAAAATATGCAAAGGTTAAGCCTATAAGAAAAGCTGGAGTAGCTATAGATTTTGAGATAGAAGGAGATTTTCCTAAGTATGGTAACGATGATGATAGAGTAGATAATATTGCAGTTGAAGTTTTGAAGAAATTTATAAAGGAGTTAAAGAAGCATAAAACCTACAGAAACGCTGAACATACATTATCTGTGCTTACAATCACATCCAATATAGTTTATGGTAAAAAAACAGGATCAACCCCTGATGGAAGAAAGATTGGAGAAGCATTTGCACCTGGGGCAAATCCAATGCATGGCAGGGACTGTAGCGGTGGACTGGCAGCATTAAACACAGTAGCAAAAATACCTTATAAAGATGTTTGTCAGGATGGGATTTCAAATACCTTTTCAGTGGTACCCCAGGTGTTGGGAAAATATGAAGAAAGTAGGGTTAATAGGCTAGTTTCCATTCTAGAGGGGTATTTCATACAAGGAGGACATCACTTGAATGTGAATGTTATGGATAGAGAAACTCTTTTAGATGCTATGGAAAATCCAGAAAATACCCAAACTTGACATTGAGGGTTTCAGGGTATGCAGTACACTTTAACAGATTGACAAGAGAGCAGCAGTTAGAAGTGATAAATAGAACTTTTCATCATACTATGTAGGGGAGGAAGTGGATATAATGATTGGAAAAATTCATTCAATAGAAACCATGGGATTAGCAGATGGACCTGGAATACGTTTTGTAGCATTTTTTCAAGGCTGTAACCTTAGATGTAAATATTGTCATAATCCAGATACTTGGAAGTTATCGTCTGGAGAAGAAACTTCCCCTCAAGAGTTAGTTCAAAAGGCGATAAGGTATCTTCCATATTTTAAAAGTTCTGGAGGTGGAATTACTTGTTCAGGAGGAGAACCTCTCTTACAACCTGAGTTTCTTATAGAGGTTTTAAAGTTGTGTAAGAGTAAAGGCTTGCATACGGCCATAGATACTTCAGGATATGGTATAGGTAGATATAAAGAGATTTTAGAATATACAGATTTAGTAATATTAGATCTAAAGCATATAAGTAATAAGGGATTTAGTGATCTTACTGGAGGAAATATAGAGGTGTTTTGGGAATTTGCAAAGGAATTGAATAAATCAAATGCAGAGGTTTGGATACGACATGTAGTAGTCCCAGGAGTCACAGATAGTAAAAAACATATATCCAGACTAAAGGAAATGCTTAGGTATTTTAAACAAGTAAAAAACATTCAGCTACTTCCATATCAAACTCTTGGGGTACATAAGTATGAGGCCATGGGTATATCTTACCCTTACCAGAACTTGAATTCTATGTGCCCAGAGGCAGTAAAAAAATTGGAGGGAATTATCTAAGTATAATAAATGGTGTCAGAAGATAATTATGGGATCAGTGAAAAAGTCTTTGGTTTTGTCATTCTGAATGTAACGATAGTGAAATGAAGAATCTTGAAATCTGCTCAAATACTAAGATTCTTCGTTTCACTCAGAATGACATTTTCAGGAGTTTGTCATGTTATTTGACTTTTCACGGGCTTTGATAATTATCTCTTGACACCATTTAAATTTAAAAGAATAAAAATCAGTGTTTTAGTTGGGAAGACTCTTTAATACATATTTTGCACTTATACCTGTCAATATTCCTGTTACAACTGCTGAAATTAATAATGCTGGCAGGTAGAAAAAAACAGCTCTATTTTCAACTACTATTGATGCTATTGATATCTGACCTATATTGTGAAATACAGCTCCTATAATACTAACCCCAATAATAGTTACCCCTGGAATACGCTTAAATATAAGCATCATGATAAGGCTTAGTAAGCCACCGGCAAAGCTATAAATAGCCCCACTAACCCCAGCAAACAACGCTCCACTAAGAACAACTTTCATTAGCATCAAACTAAAGGAGCTTTTAGTATCCATCATAAATATAGCATATAATAAAACTGTATTAGCAAGACCAAGCTTAATACCAGGTAAAGTTGGAGCTATGGGGATAAGATGTTCAAAATAACCTAGGACTAATGCAGCTGCTGTTAGTAATCCAAATCTAGTAATATCTCTTATACTCATTCTGCCTCACCTTTTACTAGTTCAATACTGACTTCATTAGGTAAACAGACTATCCAACCACCTAAAACACGATTATCAATATTATCTAGTGTAGCTTCTCCCTGCTTAACACAATCCTGATTTTCACAGTTAGAAGCAGCCATTACAACACCGTTGTTAGTAATTTTGACTTCGTTATGTTTATGGCCTTGATCAATAACTACAGTTTGGGGTTCGTCAAGACTTACTCTTTTGTATTCCTCGGAATTAACAGATATCACTACATAGCTAGTACTACTATTGTTTTGGACCATGAGTTTATTAACTCCTATTCCTATTAGAGCAATACCTAATACCATCAGTACTATTAATAGATCTCGTTTCTTCATCTTATATCACCTACTTTATTATAATAATTACTATAATGCACATGAACTTTGTAATCTAAACAACACTATGTTAACATATTATCATATTAATTGCTAGATTTAAAATTTTTCTTAAAGCTAGGATAAAAAGAGAAAACTAGACATTGAATAAGATATAGAGAAGATAGATGGGGGAACTAATCAGTAACCATAAAACATCTCCTATTGTAAGATAGAAACTTACAATTAGGAGATGTTTTTATAGAAAGCAACTATTATAGTTTTTGAAGTTTTGGAAGGGTATTAGCTCCATTAGGCATAATGTATGTTTTAACATCCTTGCCCTTTATTTTATAAGCTAAAGCCAAGGCCTCATCAAGGGTCTCTACAATAGTAATGTCAGCCATGGATAACTCTTTGGGAGGTAATTTAGCTACTAGAATCATTGTAGTCTTAGCAGCCACCTCTGTGGCATAGTATCCAATATATTTTGCTATGGTATAGTTTTTTCTTAATGACTCTTCACGAGCTAATAAGCTGTCATAATTTTGAACTATCTCTTGAATTTCAGGATTACCCATTCCTTCAGAGCATTCACTTAGTAAAATTATAATTCCATTATCATTAACAGCTTCTTTAGCATTAATAATGGTTTTTACAGTTTGATAAAAGTTTATATCCTTTGGATATCCACCAGCAGATGCTATAACCATATCTGCTTTTTCTTTAATATATATGCCATCCACATCATCTACTATTTCACAGCCCTTTTCATGTGCCTTTTCATAATGTCCTGCTACAGCATGGGAGATGTTTCCCTTAGAATCCATTATCACATTAAATAAAAATGAGGGTTTCAACATATGAGCTGCTTCAAGCATATCTTCATAAATTGGATTGCCTACAATCTTTCCACTTCTTATTTCAGGATTAGAGCCACTTCCAAGTTCAGGGTTTAGAGACATAGCATGATTTTTCATTATTGTTTCATATCCTGCTATACCTGGAAGAATGGATTTTTTACCTCCACCCCAGCCAGCTAAGAGATGAAAAACAATAGCCCCTGTTACTACGATATGGTCACAATCCATTGCAATTTTATTAATTTTGACAGGTGTTCCATAAGAAGTACTTCCTAAATCTACTAAATTGCTATCATCAAAGCAATCGTGGTCAATAACTGTAAATCTATCCTTTAGTTCATCTCCTAATAACCGCTTATGCTCTTCTTCAGTTTGTTTTCTATGGGAACCTGTAGCACAAAGAAAGACAATATTCTCATCTGGTATGCCACTATCATTTAATTCCTTAACAATATAGGGAAGATATACACCCATTTTTTGCCATGCCCTAGTTACGTCAGATATGACAATACATATCTTCTCATTGGGTTTTACAATTTTACCTAGTCGTGGACTTTCGATAGGATTTTTTAAAGCATGTAAAATAACGTCTTTCTCTGTTTTGCAATCCTCGGATAGATTACTTTTAATTACACCAAATACTTGATCTTCTGAAAGGTTTGCATGTACTATTTCTTTTCCATATTTAAACGGGAATGATTTCATTATAAGTTCACCTTCTTAAATTATTTATATAGTGTCTAAATTAATACTTTCATCTAAACTTATAGTATTGTCAGCAGGATAAACTACTGCAACCCCTAAGAATGTAACCAAACATACTATCCACTCTAGGTAAATAACATGGGGAAGAATTCTTATTGAAGGTACAAACTGCCATAATAGTAGTACAATTATTCCAGCAATTATAGTTATAAAAGCAGAGTTTTTTCGGCATAGCTTAGGTAAAAACATTGAAAATAAAATTGTCACTGTAAAAGCTGTAGTAAGACTTAAGAAAACTAATAAGGTTTTCAATATACTTACCACTGTTAATGCCAGTATGAAAGTTAGTCCACCTAATAAGATTATAGTGATTTTATTCATATTCATAAGCTGTTTATCAGTCATATCTGGTTTAATAAAGCGTTTATAAATATCTTGGACAAACAAAGTGGAAGTACCTAATAGAAGGTTACAGGCTGTTGATACATCTGCTGCCCATAATGCAGCTAAGGTTATTCCTGCTATAATTGGATTAAGAGACATAATGATATTAGGTAGAGCCATAGTTGCACTTATATCAGGATAAGTAGCTTTTGCAGCAATTCCCAGAATAGCAGCTAAGAAGCCTATAGGGAGCATTAGTATTCCACCCCAAATAAATCCACGTTTAGCTTGCTTTTCATCTTTTGCACCACAGGCGATCTGAACTGTGGCCTGTAAGGATAGAGTTTGAGTTATCATAACAGCAAACCAACTAGCAATAGCTATAAATCCTAAGCCATCAACAAAATTAAGATATGGAACTTCTTGAGGGAGCTTTAAAGCTATATTTGATAAACCACCTTGCTGTGAAACACTAGAAATAGCAGCTATTATTATACCGACATAAATTAATGACACATTTAAAATATTAGAAAGACCTGCAGACCACATTCCACCAATAAAAGTAATACCTACAAATACTACTGCACTCATAATCATTCCTGTTTTCAAGGTAAAGATTCCAGGTAGTAAGGATGCTAGAATAGCTCCTCCAGCAATATATTGTAAAGAAGTAATTACTAATAAGATTAGCATTTGACTAAAAACACAAAGTACTCGTCCTTTAGTGTCATAGAATCTTTCAAAAAGCTCTGGTATTGTGGAAATATTAAGCTTTCTATATTTTTTTGCAACTACAAGACCCATGACTATGGCACCAGCACCCCAAGCTACATTATACCACCCAGCAGCCAAACCAACAGAATATGCTTGCTCTGCCACACCAATGGTAGAAGCCCCCCCTATTGCCAATCCAGTTATGGTAACTGCAATCAAAGGAGTTGTTAGTTGTCTTCCTGCTAGAATAAAGCCTTCAGATCCTGAAGCAGCTAGCTTTCTAGCATAAGCACTAATTGCAAATAAAGCAAGGATATAGAGTAAAACAATTATTAATGGAAGATTCATATTATCACCTCATATTAGATTTTTTAATTCAGCTTTGGATTGGCTGTACACACCTTTCCAAATAAAATCAAATGACATGTCAAAATATATAAAATAAAAAGAAGACTCTTTCAATAAGAGTCTTCTTCAAATATAAACCTTAAATTTATGCTCTAGTTAATAACAGAGAGCTCTATTGAAGGAGAAGAACTTATGAAAGATATAACTATTTTTTGGAACCAAAAATAACCAGCACTAAAATAAAAGCTCCAGTTAAAATAATAGTTATAAAATTTACTATTCTGCTCCATTAAATTCAACATTAGACTCACCCTCTAAAGTATTTTGATAAAAATGTATCTTTATCATACTAAAGTATTAAATCCTTGTCAATAAAAATAAAAAGATAGATGATATCCTTTGAAGTGTTAAAAAAAGTAAACCAACAAAATATTTTATAAATTCTATTTAAAAACTATTGACAAATCACAGGATGGGTATATAATTAATAGTGCACTAATACATTAATGCACTAACAATATAATACTAAGCGAGGTGAACAAGATGGAGTTTGATAACTCTAGGCCTATATATTTGCAAATAATCGATCAAATAAAAAAACAATTAATAAGAGGTGAACTAAAGGTGGGGGATAAGGTTTTGTCTCAAAGAGAGTTTGCTCAAAAAATGAAGGTTAATCCTAATACAGTACAAAGAGCTTATAGGGAGATGGAAAGTATGAGCTTGGTAGAAACAATAAGGGGTCAAGGTACTTTTGTATGCGACAAACCAGCAATACTAGAGGAAATAAAAGAAGAAATGGCAGAAAATACTATGAGACATTTTTTAAATGAAATGAAGTCATTAGGGATTGATGATGAGAGAGTAATAGCATCTGTAAAAAGGTGGCAGAAGAAGATGAAGGAGGAGGAAAAAAATGATTGATTTTAAAGGTGTAACTAAAGACTTTGGAAAAGCAAAAGCATTAGATAATATAAGCATTACATTCCCTGAAGGAAAAATTATAGGACTACTAGGACCAAATGGGTCAGGTAAATCTACTACCCTTAAAATGATTGCATCTCTAAATAAGCCGGATAAGGGGGAAGTGCTGATAAACGGATTAAAACCGTCTAAAGAAACTAGAAATACCATAGCATATTTACCAGAGATAGATTATATATACTCTTGGATGACAGTGAAGGATGCTATTAATTTTATGAAGGGTTTTTATACAGATTGGGATGAGGATAGAAGTAAAAGGTTGATGGCTTTTTTAGAATTAGATGGAAATATGGTAATTAAAAAGATATCTAAAGGGATGAGAGCAAAAGTAAAGCTATTACTAACTTTTTCAAGAAATGCAGATATTATTTTGCTAGATGAACCTTTATCGGGAATTGATATCTTAACAAGAGAGCAGATAATTGAAACAATTATTCAAGACTATAAAGCAGGGGAACAGACTATAATTATTTCTACCCATGAAATACAAGAAATAGAAGGTTTGATAGAGCATGTAGTATTTCTTAAAAAAGGAAGTATTATTTTACAAGGTGAGACAGAAGAATTGAGAATAAAAAGAGGTAAGTCTATTGTAGAGTTAATGAAGGAGGTTTATAGTTATGGAGATTTCTAAGGGAAAAATGTTTGCAACACTATATAAAAAAGATATATCACTAGGTAAAAATGAAACTTTGTTAATAATGGGTTTTTTAGTAGTGGCTAATTTATTCCTTTACTATAAGGCTCAAACATCCTGGCCTTCTCAAGCAGCTATGGGATTAAGCTCTGCATTGCTAGTATTTATACCTTTAAGCATATTTTTTAAGGCATTTACAAGTATTAGCAGTGAATGGAAGGAAAACACAGTATATTTAATGATGTCCTTACCTGTGAGCGGAAATATGATTTTTCTTTCAAAGCTATTAGCATTACTAACTCAATTGCTATTTTTAACCTTAGTGGCACTACCTTTTACAGGTACTTTTATTTTTAAATATGGTCTTAATATTCAGGATTTAGAGTATGCATTGAGCATGATTGATGCTGAGATAGTTAGGGTAATAGTACAAGTTTTTATTCTAGCATTTACTACATTCACACTTTCATTAATTATTGTATTTTTTAGTACTCTTGTAGGGAGAATGTTTAGAAGGTACTCAGGATTAATATCCTTTGTAATATTTTTAGTAATAAACTATGTAATTGGTGAAATAACTAACCTTTTCCCAATAGGAGAGGAGTTTCAACTTGTGAGCACTACTGATTTTCTAATGAGTCAAGGATTTGTATTAGGGATAACTGTAATAATGTTTTTCCTTACAACAGCTCTTTATGATAAAAAGATAGAGCTATAGAAATGAATAAAAGACATAGGATAATAAATAATCCTATGTCTTTTATTTTTTATCTTTATTCATCAATGCTCCTCGTTTTATTGTAGATACACCATATTTTTCTCGGATTTTATCTATGGTAGTTTCAAGTTGTTCATCTTTATTAGATTTTGGACTTATGGTAGGTAGGTCAAACATAGAAATTTGATCTATAGTACAATTCTCATTAAAACCAGTAATACTGATTCCAATTAATCGTACAGGACGATAAGGGCTCCAGTTATCCCTAAGAAGTTTTACTCCTACAGTGATTATTTCTTTGGTTAAATTAGTAGGTGGTACTGTAGTTTGACGAGTTATAACATCAAAATTTGAATATTTTAAGGTAATCTGTACTGTGCGTCCCTTTTTATTATACCTACGAGCAGTCATTCCTACTTCTTCAGCTAAATCCATTAAAACAATTCTAGCAGTATCAAAATCAGTTATATTTTGGGATAAAGTTGTAGATCGTCCAATAGATTTCATACTATCTTCAGCATGAGGAACTACAGGGGAATCATCTATTCCATTAGCAAGTCTATGCAATTCTGTACCACGTTTTCCTAACAAATTACTGATAGTTGGTGGAGATAAGAGGGCTAAGTCTCCTATAGTGTTTATATTTAACTCTTTAAGTTTTTTAGCAGTTTGTTTACCTATTCCCTGCATAGCTTTTATAGGTAAAGACCATAGTTTTTGTGGTATATCCTCTTTCCAAAGCTGGGTGATTCCTAATGGTTTTTTAATATCAGAGGCCATTTTGGCTAAGAATTTATTCTCAGAGATACCTATAGAACACCAAAGCCCTAACTCCTTATGCATGCTTTCCATAATCATTTTTGCTGATTCTAAGGGTTCTCCAAAAATACCTTCACAACCAGTCATATCCAACCAAGCTTCATCAATGCTATTTTGTTCTATTACAGGGCTATAGTGAGATAAAAGCTCCATAACCTCTTTTGATTTTTGAGAATAAAATCTATGATCTGGTGGAACTAATTTCATTTGGGGGCATAATTTTAATGCCTCATGAAGAACCATGGCAGTTTTTACCCCAAACTTCCTAGCTTCATAATTGGAGGTTAAAATAATTCCCGTACGATTTTTAGGATCCCCAGCAACAGCAGCAGGCACACCCACAAGTTCTTCATTTCTAGTCATCTCACAAGCTATAAAAAAAGCATTCATATCCACAAGAAAAACAGTTCTTTTCATAAAGGTACTCACCTCATATTAACATTATAACATTTTCGTGTAGTTCTTGATTCGTCAAAAATTATAATTGTATAAAACTATCCCTTTAGTAAAATACGGTTATTTATATACAAAATAAGGCCAAATACTACCTAAATTAGGCTAAATAGGGAAAAGGTATAGATATGTTTTTATAAAGGATTTATACTGTTGATATACAAAGATTTCTTTTGGCCGAAAGAAACAAATTATTTATAAAACACAACCAAAAATAATTAGGAGCTAGAATTATGAAATATATATATTATCTTTTAAAAGGTTTTCTAGTTTTTTTTGTAGTAACTTTTCTATCTGTAAATATGGGTTATTTAATTGGTCCTGGGCCTTCTGAAGCAGGATTAATAGTCAGTGCTATATCTATATTAAGTGCAATAGTAGTTGTATGTACTCTCATAATAATTGATACTATAAAAAATCAAGTTTAAATTATAAATTATAATTTAAACTTAAATATTGAACATTAAAGATTTGTTTATGAAAAAAGTTTCCTTATAATTAGGGAGCTTTTTTTCATAAATTAGGGGGCTAAGAATATTATTATCTTTGGGACAAGGGTGAGACAAGGGGACAGGTGGTATCAGCTGGCAAGGGGCATAGATAAGTTTTTTAAAAGCATTTATACTGTTGATATACAAAGATTTCTTTTGGTGGAAAGAAACAACTTATTAATAAAACTACCATGAAAATTTTAGGTGGAGTAAGATGAAAAAACGTTATTTATATTATGAATTGCTTGCATTTGTACTAGTAATTGTAGGAGTTTTTACTGATTCAAGATATGAAACTTTTATTAGTGAATCACTGATACTCATTGGTTGTTTAATAGCTGCTTTTGTTGCTTATTTAAAATATAAAAATAAAGAGGATAATTAACTTGAACTGGGATAGTAAGGTTGTACATCTCTACAGCAGGGAGGTAAACTGATAAATACGAAAGAGGGAAAGGATTAACAAGCGTTACTTATAAAGTTACTAAATTATAAATAGGGGCAAATAACTTATGACAAAAGGCATATATGAAATCAGTATTCCAACTATTATCTTCTTAGCACTAAACACCGTAGTATTTATTAGTATAACTTATTGGACATATTCATTAATAAAAAAGAAAGGATAGGAATATATAAGAGATTGAAATTGAATCGGTACTAGAGTAAAAAGTAATGCTCTTTTGTGGTGAAAGTTAGGATGTAACTAAAACCAGAAAAGAGTATTCTTTTATGTAGAAATGTTCAAAGAAAATCTTAAAAGTTAGCCGATTAGAGAGGTACTTAGAAAAATAAATTTAAACAGTGCTACATATTTCTACATTTTTTTCAAAAATATTGTAGTATTATGTATTTAAATAATGCTTTAATGAATTAATCTAAAAGAATATACGCGAGGAGATGAACTTATGATGAATCAATTATTGCATGCACTCTTAATATCATTTCCTGAGGCAACTCTTGTTTTTTTATTAGGATTTAGCCTTTGTGATATTAAAATAAGTTATGAAAAATTACTTGCTATGGCACTTATTCAATCCATAGTTGCGTTCCTTGTAAAGATATTAAACATTCACTTAGGAATCCATACAATAATACAGATTATTTCTATGTATACATTAGCTATAATATTTTTAAAAATTAAATACTACAAGGCGGTAATACCTGTGCTTATTGGTACCTTTATACAAGGTATTATCCAGATAACAGTTTTATCTATAATAAGTCTAATATGGAATATAGATGTTACTAGACTCAGCACTGATTTACAGAGTGCATTTATAGTTTTTATTCCGGTTTTTCTAGTGTCTATAACAATACTAGGGATTATCGAAAAATCACGTTTTGTATTATGCAAAATATAAGCATGGGGTGTTTATGTTGGAAAATAAAAACAGCTATATAATATTAACTACTATGTTACTGCAATCAGTACTATTAATAATCATGGATTTCACTATAATGGGAGCATCTTCTTTAACTAGTCTTAAAAAAGTTATTCCTTTATTTAATATAGTTATAGCTACAACAACATTTTTTATGCTTGTTGCTTTCAAAAGAACTAACGAGTATATAAAAAAAGAAACTGAACTTGAATTAGTAAAGCAAAGTATGAAGAATACAGAAGAATTATTAAGCCTAATCCGCTCTCATCGACATGACTATTTAGTACATATACAAGCTATAAATTCTTTATTGTATCTTAAAGAGTATGACGAATTGTCTGAATATATAAAAGGTATATCTAAGGAATATAGATTCACAAGTGAGATTATTAGATTGGGGAACCCTACTTTAACTGCATTAATAAACACTAAGAAAAAAATAATAGAAGAAAAAGGTATATTATTTCATGTTAAATGTAAAAGCAAAGTATCCATATTAGATATGAATTCTTGGGATTTATCTAGTCTAATATCTAACTTGATAGAAAATGCTATGGAAGCCTCGATGATTGCTGAAGGCGATAGATGGATTAAATTTACAGTAGATTATTGTAATAACAACTATATCTTTGAAATAGAAAATACTGGTCATATAAGAGAAGATATTTTCGAGGATATATTAAAACCAGGGGTTTCTTCTAAAAATTCTGTAGGAAGAGGGTATGGTCTTTTTATAGCTAAAAATATTGTAAATAACTACAATGGAAATATCAGTTTTCAAAACACAGAGCAAAATTCAGTTAAATTTATAATTTCTTTACCTGGAGAGGATATTCTGTATGATAAAAAAATTATCTCATAGCATTGCTTGTTACTTATCCAATGAATTAGAATATGATAATGATAAAAAAGAAGTACTATCCTATGGTCTTCAGATTTTATTAGGGACATCTTTTAAAATACTAAGTATATTAATGGTTTCATACTTATTAGGAATCTTTGAACCTACATTAATATCATTAATATCCTTTATAATATTTCGGCTTATTATTGGTGGAACCCATTATGATACATATAACAAATGTTTTTTAGCTAGTGCTATAGCTATAATTGTACTAGGTCTTCTTGGACAAATGATTGAATTAAAGTCAGTTACAAACCTAGTATTGACAATATTAGTCTATACCCAAGCCATAGTATCAACAATTATTTGGGTCCCAGCAGGAACAAAAAAGAAGATGATAAAAAACAAAAATTTAAGAATAAAAATGAAGATAAAAGCAATTATCCTATCAACAATTTGGTTGATTTTGATTTTATCAATAAATGATTTTAGTTTTTCAAAATACATTTTTTCAAGTATCTTAGGTGTTTTTCTAGCATTTTTATTTGTAACACCTTTAGCTTATAGATTTACTGAATTAAGATTAACAAAAAAAATATTTAAAAGGGAGGATGATTTACATGTTAAAAACAATTAAAAAGTCTTTACTATCCACATCAGCTTGTATGATTGCTATGATAGCAGCCGTAGGAGTTAGTCCATTAAGCTTATTTTTACTATACGAACCAGATGCTCCTGAATGTCTCAAGAAAAACTTATAGACTAAGAAATGAATGTACTTATATGTGATGATGACAAGTATGTAAGAAAAATGCTAGAAAAAATAACATCTGAGATTTCTTCAATAAGTAATATTTTTTTAGCAGAAGATGGATTAGAAGCTGTTAAGATAACAAGAAATGAAAAAATTGATATAGCACTATTGGATATAGATATGCCCAACTTAAATGGTCTTGAAGCTGCTAAAATAATCAGCAAGACATCTCCAAAAGTAAAGTTTGTTTTCATCACAGCCTATATGGAGTACGCAGTTGATTCCTTCTGCGTACATCCATATGACTATCTTTTAAAGCCAATAGATATTGAAAAATTTGAAGAAGTGTTAAGTGAACTAATTCTACAAGAATTAAAACAGTCTAAACAAGCAAGCCTGGATATGATTACGGTAAAGAATAAGAGTACTTCATTGATGATTCCTACTAAAGATATTATATTCTTTGAAAAAGTAGATAAAGAGATAGTAATTCACACTCATAAAGAAGAATATTCTATAGGAAAATCCTTGACTGAGTTAGAAAATAGTTTAAATGCTAATTTTCTAAGGGTACACCAATCTTTTATAGTAAATACAAGATTTATTACTGAAATAAAAAATATTGGAAATAGGTCATTTTGTATTAAATTTAACGATAGTAAAAAGACTGCTTATATGAGTAGGTATAAGTTTGAGAAACTTAAAGGGACTTTCACTTTTATTTAGAGGTGAAAGTCTCTTTTCTGATGAGGTTACTTATACTTCTAAAATGGTTAAATCATCCCTATATCAGGCTAAATGGACTTATTCAAAAGGAAAAAATGTGGATATAGAGAAGAGTTGTATCATAGCAAGTATACATAAAAGTTAGATGTAGTATTTATGGCAGTTGTAAGATTCTACAACTGGCTAAGGTCATTAAATGAAGGGAGGATAGTTTGAAACTTGACACTACCATAAAAACTAAGGGAGGAATATTATGAGACGTGTATTATGTTTACTATTAGTATGGATTTTGGCATTTTCTGTTTCGTTCGCAGATGAAGGAAAGAAAAGTGCAAAAGAATATTCAGAGATTACTGAGGTAGAATTTAATAAAAGGTTTGACAAATTAACTGATAAGGAAGCGGAATCAATTACTAAATTGGGGCTAGACATAAAGAAAATAAAGAAGGATGAAAAAATATATAAAGTGATAAAAAAGTCGATATATGTTGAAATAAAAGAAGATGGAAGCGAAAGAATTCTTACTGATAGAGAAGCGGATGTAAAGAAAATCGAAAAATATAAAAAGGCAAAAAACAAGAAAATAGAACTAAGTGAAGAAAATGGTAATAATTCAAAACTATTTACAGCAAATAATCTATTAGATAGTATTGAAGTTGCTTCAGTTGGAGATTATGTCGATCAAGATTCATATACATACAGAAATTTAAACCTTTTCTTAATAGTATATGAACTAGATGTTTCTGGTAAAGTAGGGTATAAAGCTTATGCTTCAGCTGGGTATGATGAAGGACCATCAATTGTAGAGTCTTCTGCAAATGAACCAAGTACAGGAGAGGATTGTGTAGCTTTTGCTTGGGGTGGAGATTATGATTATGACAATGAGTCGGTAACTAGGTTTTATAAGGATGAAAGTGGAGATATTTTTGAAAATATAGGATATTTAGCGAATATTCATAATCCGAACCAAGGTAGAGGCTGGTCTTTTAATGAATTTATTCCACTTTATAATGAATCTTATTATCTGTGGGATTTTGAAGGGGAAATAGAGTTAACTAAATCAAGCTTAGAAGGGGAAACTACAAAATTAGTTTGGTCATACTGTCATACTTATTCAGATGAGAGTTATTCATTTAGTGTGGGATATAATACAGCGTATATAACAGCTCAACCTGCTACAAGTCGTTGGGTAACTGATATAGCAGTGACAATTAACAAATAAGTTTTTTAAAAGGGTATGAATTCATACCCTTTTAAAACTATATGTGAATTTATGAAATGAAATTTGATTTTTAAAATTGTATAGGTTAAATTATTAATATAAATTATACTTGTTGTAGTCTATTATAAGGGTGATCCTATGAAATTAAAGAAAGTATATTTAATAATAATTTGTATAATTAGCATAATTTTATTAATGATATGTTCTAGTTTTTATATAAATGAAATGAATAGAAATATCATACAAAAAGAGGATATATCTACATTTTTAACTGAAAAATATAATGAGCAAATAAATGTTTTAAGAGAATATAAAGATACAGAAAATTATATAGTTATATTTTATACTAATTCACGTATTCATTTTGCGAAGTTTGAAAGAACTTTTTTAAATTACTACAGAGTAGAAGGTATAGGTACAGGAACTAATAATAGATTTGGCATAGAGCTTGTTGATAAAAAATATTTAATAAGTGACAAAAACAATCAAGTTTTAAAAATATTATATGCAGGTGTTATACATAATTCAGATGCAAAACAATTACTGGTTGAAATTAATGATTCTACACATTTATATGACTTAGAGAATACATTTTTAATTTATAAAGAATTTAATTTTAAAATTACAGATAGGTTAAGATACAAAGTTTTGCTTTTAGATCAAAATAGTAAAGAAGTAGTGTATTAACGAAGGAGTTATGGGATCGGGACATGGGATCGGGACAAGGGGACAGGTTACTTGTCCCACTTCATCAAAGCTGATATACTGTATTTGAGGTGATTGTTATGCCACGAAAAGCACGCGAAAAAAGTAAGAGTGAAATATATCATTTGATGTTAAGGGGAATTAATCGGCAGAATATCTTTGAGGATAATGAGGATAGGCAAAAATTCATTGATACTATTGCCTATTATAAAAATATTGCTAACTATCAGCTATATGGATATTGTCTTATGAATAATCATATTCATTTATTAATGAAAGAAGAGAAGGAATCCATATCAAAAACAGTGAAACGAATAAGCAGTAGTTATGTACACTGGTACAATAAAAAGTATGGTAGGTGTGGGCATTTATTTCAAGAAAGATTTAAAAGTGAAGTAGTTGAAACTGAAGAATATTTTATTACTGTTTTAAGGTACATTCACAAGAACCCAATAGTAGCAGGATTAACAAAAAATATGGAGAAATACCCTTGGAGTAGCTATAGAGAATATATAGGTGTTCCAATACACACAGATGTAGATTTTGCTTTAAATATATTTTCAGAAGAAACCGACATGGCAAGAAAGGCTCTTGATAAATATATGAACGAAAAAAATAATGATGAATGTTTAGATTATAAAGAAAGAATAAAAATTTCTGATGAAAGAATAATATATAATATCAGGAAATTAGGAGTAAAAAATATCAGTGAATTACAGCATTTAGATAAAGAGAAACGCAATCAAATACTTAAACAAACTAAAAATATGGAAGGTGTAACCATTAGACAGGTCGAGAGAATAACAGGCATTTCAAAGAGTATAATTCATAGAATCTAACTGGGACAACAAACCTGTCCCCCTGTCCCTTCCCCCTGTCCCTCCCCTGTCCCTCCCCTGTCCCTGGAAAATTTAGGATATTCAAAAGAAGAAATAAAAATATTAAAAAAAATCAAAGAAGATGAAAAAATTGAAGAAGAAATAATGATAGCCGTAGCAGCGGAGGTTGATTTAATATTATCAAAAGATATAAGTACAAATGCAGATAACGAATCATGGATGTGGTTTGATTTTGAATGGGAATGGACAAAAGCTCCTGTTTTTTTAATGTATGACGCAGTAGCATTCTCATGGAACGGTGATTTTATTTGTCTTGAAAGCTCAGTTGATGCTGACATAACGTATTTAAATTATAAATATGGTACTACCGAAGAAGTAGATTGTAAAGCTGAAATGAGAGATGGTATTTCTCCATCAGCAAATGGAGTTGGATTTGATTTTGATATGGTAAAGGATTCCGGTTATTCTTGGGTAAAAAGTGGTACCGGTTCATTTACATTAAGATGTTCTGAACATTCACATAATGAAGTTCAAATGAGAAGTGAATATGGTCACGGATATGTAACAATTACTGGAATCACAATAACTTATGGTAGTCCAGGAATTAATTTTGGCTTTGGAGTAGAAGAAGCAGACGTTGACGTAGAAACACATGATTTTTAAGGAGAATAAGTGAAATGAATTTTTTGAAATTTATTGGAATATTTATAGCTACTTTTATAGGTGGATGTATATTTGTAGCTAATAGTAGAGGTTTTCAAATTGAATTAGCTATACTATATACAGTATCACTTATTGCAAGCTTAATATCTATATTTTACATAAATATAATAAAAAAAATGGACAAGATTATTTCAATAATAGATAAACAACAAAAAAATAATAATGATTAGAGATAATAAGAATAAGAGTGAACGTATAACTGGTGTGTTATACGTTCACTCTTTATTCTGTACAAAATGTTTGGGTGGTAATTAAAAAAAATGTTGTTCTAGTATTAAGGGACAAGGGGACAGGCTACTTGTCCCGCTTTATCAAAGTTGATATACTGTATTTGAGGTGATTGTTATGCCACGAAAATCACGAAAAAAAAGCGAGAGTGGAATATACCATTTGATGTTAAGGGGAATTAATCGGCAGAATATCTTTGAGGATAATGAGGATAGACAAAACCTTATTGACACTATCTCCTATTACAAAAATCTTGCTAATTATCAGCTATATGGATATTGTCTTATGAATAATCATATTCATTTATTAATGAAAGAAGAGAAGGAATCCATATCAAAAACAGTGAAACGAATAAGTAGCAGCTATGTACACTGGTACAATAAAAAGTATGGTAGGTGTGGACATTTATTTCAAGAAAGATTTAAAAGTGAAAGTGTTGAAACTGAAGAATATTTTCTTACTGTTTTGAGATATATTCATAAGAACCCAATAGCAGCAGGGCTAACAAAAGATATGGAGAAATATTCTTGGAGTAGTTATAGAGAATATATAAGGGTTCCAATATACACAGATGTGGATTTTGCTTTAAATATATTTTCAGAAGAGGCTGGCATAGCAAAAAAGGCTTTTGATAAATATATGAACGAAAAAAGTAATGATGAATGTTTAGATTATAAAGAAAGAATAAAAATTTCTGATGAGAAAATAATAGATAATATTAGGAAACTAGGAGTAGCAAATATCAGTGAGCTACAGTATTTAGATAAAGAAAAACGTAATGAAATGCTTATGCAAATTAAAGATATGGAAGGTATATCCATTAGACAAATGGAAAGAGTAACAGGTATTTCTAAAAGTATAATTCATAGAATTTAGCGGGACAGTAAACCTTTCCCTTTTTCCCTTTAGTCCCATTTTAAACTTTATTTTTTTAGATGTAGGCTTCTGCAAACTGTGAAGGTGTTAATATATCAGGTTTTTCTATTTCAATATCTGAAAAGTCTTTATCCCCAGTAAGTAAAATATCCACGTCTTCAATAATGGCTGTGTATAAAACTGGGTAATCCATCTTATCCCTTATTTTAAATAAACTTTCATCCATGATTTCAGGAGTATAAACTAATTCATAAGGTAATGCGGTTAGAAACTCGTCAAGTACGATTAATTTGTCTTTGAATTTTTTTGAAACAACTCGCTTTAATTCATCTAATACAAATGACGATAAAACAAGTTTATGTTCAGTTAAAATCGTTTCAAGGACTTCATTCATAATCTTACTTTTAAACACGAAAGTAGAAATTAGTACATTTGTATCTAACATTATCCTCATTTTTTATTACCGTGTTTTGCTGACTGAGCTTCTCTTCTGACTTCTTTAACTAAATCAACAACATCATCTTCTGTTTCTAAGCCTAATCTTTCGGCCTCACCTTCAAAAGAAGATTGGATTTTTTGAAGAGCTAACATTGCTGAATTTGCAATAATCATATTTCCATCTTTTTCAATAAATACTATCTTGTCGCCCTCTTTAAGATTTAGCTTTTTTCTGATGCTAATAGGAATTGTCACTTGTCCTTTAGACATTACTTTTGCTAATTCCATTTTCACACCTCCTACTCTTCTAGCTTATCCTACTTTCCATACTTTTATTATATGCTCTTAATCACTTTTAAGCAACATTTTTAATAGTGATGGTGGACTGTCCCACATTGTTAAAGCTGATATGATATACTTAAGGTGATTATGATGCCATGCAGAGCATGTAAAAAGTTGATAGTGTATTATATGATTTGATGCTAACAGAAATCACCTTCAGTAAATCTTATGGAATTTGATATTAGAATTAATGAAATTTAGGTGGGAGTAAAATGAAAAAACGTTATTTTTATTATGAATTGATTGCATTTGTTCTAGTATATGTAGGAATTTTTACTGACTCACGTTATGAAACTTTTATTAGTGAGTTACTAATACTTATTGGGTTTTTAATAGTTGTTTTTGTTGCTTATTTAAAATATAAGAATAAGGGGGTATAACCCTTTGAAACTAAAAGGTTTTGTTTTTACTACGATGATGATATTTGTAATAGTGATGGTGTCATCATGTACTATAAATAAAGGAATAGTTAGACATGAAAACCTCTCCAAGGTTGTCGAACAGGGATTACAAAGTGAAGGAATATCATCAGAAGATATTCTATATGAGGAGAGCATAGGGGAAAACAAATTTATATTTATTACTAAAAACAATGCCTTGGGACTAGCCTATGTAAGCAAAGACAAAGATACTTGGATATGGAATAGACTTTCTGTTTTTTTGGATTTTGAGTCAGACTCAAAGTCACCCCCATATATGGCTGCAGGAAAAGAAATCAAAACTCCAGATGGAGTTAAATATTATTTAGCAATGGGGAAAATATTTAGCACAGACATAGTTAAACTAACATTGTCTAATGATAAAATTGATGCAGTTATTAAAAAGAAAGATGATAGTATATTTTGGTTTAAATTGCTTGAAAATGAAGATCTGTTTGAAGATATAAAGATATATGACAAAGAAGGAAAAGAAATAAAGTATTAAAATAGCAAGCATGATTCATCTAATTTAGATATTTGATAAAAAATAGTAAACTATAGAGGGGAAGAGCTGTCAGGATATTGGAATCCAAATTGGAAAAAAGACAAGAAACCCTGAATTTGCTTGGAAAACTTAACTGGGACAGCAAACCTGTCCAAGACCACTGAAAAAATCCTTGTTTTTGTCATTCTGAATGCAACGTAGTGAAATGAAGAATCTTGAACATCACTCAAATACTAAGATTCTTCGTTTCACTCAGCATGACATTTTCGACGATTTATATTATTTTTGACTTTTTAAGTAGTCTCAACCTGTCCCCTTGTTCCGATATAGAAAAAACTTCAGTAGTCTGAAGTTTTTTTCTATAGTTTAAAGTTTATCTTGATACGGTAACTGACAAATCTGGAGTAAGATTATTACCTGAAGAATCAGAACCTGTAGTTGTAGTGGCAGTGCTGACTGTGATGTTGCCAGTATTAAAGTTTGTCCCTTGAGATGTAATCTTTACTTGATTATCATCAGAACCTGGTGTAACAACTATATCTGTTATAGTTACATCATTTACCTTTACAACAAAGTCACCACTAACTGGGGTAGTGGCATTACCACCAGTGATGGTTTCGTTAAAGCTCAGGACAACAGCATTTGAAGTAGCATCATACACTGCGGATTCTAGCACTGGACTTGTACTGTCTGTTAGACTAACTGTTTTATCTACAGTATCAAGCTTGTTGCCAGCTAAATCCTCTACATCACGAACTGTTAGGATTCGAGTTTCTGATTTATCTACTGAGCCCTTGGGCATAGATATTGTAGCAACAGTTTGTCCACTGTTTAGGGTGATAACAGTATCTGCTGAGAGAGCTGCTCCATTTAACCTGTAGTTTGCAATATCTGTAGCAGAACCATCTACGTCTCCGCCTTTTACTCCCTCACTAAATGTAACTGTAATCTGATCCTTTACAGTAGATGTAGTACTAGCAACTACTGGTTTTATATTATCTGTTGCAGAGGTAGGAACGGAAACGGTTGTGTTGAAAGCTTGAGTAGTATTTCCTCCATTTAAAGCTTGGTCTTTGAACAAGTCTTTTGCAAAACTAAAAGTATATGCTCCTGGAGATAAGTTTAAGCCATTGTCACCAGTGTTATTAATAAGTACATTTTTATCACCAGCACTTACAGACTTGATATTTACATCTGTGATATCTGTTTTAACACCGGTATTATTATTAATCAATGTAATGCCTGCAGCAAGAGTTCCAGTATCTGTAGCAGCTGCTAGACCTTCGTTAAAAGTGAAGATGAATTGCCCATCAGTGAAATTATAGTCAGCTTTTGTAAATGCAGGACCTTTGACATCTTTATTGAGGGTAATCCTATCTGTATATTTCTCTCCTAGATTGTTAGCCAAGTCTTTATAATTTTCTACTGTAATCTGAAGATCTATTGAAGTTTCGTTTTTGGCTGAATCAAATAGTGCATTTGGAGTTGTTGGTAGATGTATTTGAAATATCTCTCCATCTGTAGTAGTAGCTGTAATATTTTCTAGTGGGACATTATTCTTTGTTATAGACAGACCAAGAACTGCAGAATTATCTTCCCCATTGGTATTGGCACCATTAATAGCTTCAGAAAATATCAACTCAATAGTATTCTCATTAGTCACAGCTAGTGATTGTACGGCTGGAGCCTCTGTTGTAACACTATAGTCCAGTGTATCTTGGAAAAGCTCCATTGTATTGCCTGCAAGATCCTTAGCACCACTAATATAGACTGGATAATCTTCCCCAAACTTAATGTTAGTAGGCATTGCATTTTTGCCTATGGTAACAGAATCACTTTCTGGTATAAAAACAATATCATCTTGATTAATAGTTTGGCCATTAATAATAACTACATCAGGCTTTGTAGATAGACTCTCGTTAAATCTAATCGTAACTCCTCCTAGTTCTGTTGTAGAAATGTTGCTAATGGAAGGTGCAGTGTGATCAGAAAAAAACAAATAGGATGAATAATCTGTAGTTTTACTGAGGGATTTCCCATCAATATCTTTAACATTTTTATTAACCTTTACTGTATAAGCAGTATCATTTGTCATTGCTGTTTCTAGTGTAATTATTACTGAAGACTTGTCACCTCTAAGCTCTGTCCCAATGATATTGTTATCAGGAGTTATAGAATAATTTGTAATGTTCTCAGCCCCATTTGTACCAGTACCTGTCTCTACCTTATTGTTAAATTGGATAAGAATATTCTTGGCATTAATGGCAGTTATGGATTCAACAGCTAAATCTCTGACTGTAACCGTAGGGGTAATAGTACTCTCACCCTTTAATGTTTCACTGTCTATGGATATAGTATAGGGCACATCAGATGTCATCTCGCTTGTTGTAAGGACAGCTGATCTTCCATCTGAATCTAGGTCAATAGCTGTAACTGATATACTATCACCATTGGTATTTACGATGTTAATATCTTCTGGAGTTAAAGCTGTAACAACTCTATTGAATTCAAGCTGAATGGAAGTCAAGCTGTCGGTCGTTACAGTAGCGGTAAAGGTGGTGGTTTTTATAGCATCAGCAGTTTCCTGTAAAGCATCTTTATCGGTCAAAAACCTATCAATAACTACAGCAACCTGTTCTCTTGTGGCTGTATCTTTAGCTAAGAAGCGATTGGCATCATCACCCTGGAACAAACCATTTGCAACAGCAAATCCAACGGCATCTAGGGCATAGGAAGAAATTTTATCTTTATCTACGAAAGTTAGCTGTTCTCCCATACCTTTAATGTCATTAGTACTTAGACCTAAGGTACGTACGAGAATGACTGCCATTTGTTCACGGGTAATATCTACCTTTGGAGCAAAGGTGTCCTCACTCATACCAGATATGAGATTGTTAGCTACAGCTGTTTCGATATAAGGATATGCCCAGTTGTCTTTGGAAACATCATTAAAGGTGGGATTGTCAGGAGTAACAATATTTAAGTTCAAGGCTTTAACTAACATGGTAGTAAAAGCATCTCTATCCATTGAGGACTTTGGATTGAAATATCCATTCTCATCCCCTATAATTACTTCTTGATCTACAAGACGTTGGATTGCTGCTTTTGCATAATCAGCGCTGGTGTCAATGTCTTTAGGTGCAGCAAAAGCTGCACCAGTTTGTCCAATGGTAATGGTTGTAAGTAATATACCCCCTACCATGAGACGGACAGCATTAACCCGTAAATTTGGATACTTTCTTTTTACATAAGACAATACATCTGATTTTACTTCTTCTTCTTTGCCTGGAGTAGATAGTTCTTTCGAGAACTCTTGATCACTGGCAAAAAGGTGTATAACTAGTTCATAATTACTTCCTTTTCTCACAAGCTCTTCGCGTAAAATATTCAATGAATTTAGCCTCCTTATTTTAATATTCATTAGTAGTTTTCCAGTTTAAGTTGAGATTATGCTATCAAAGAAGGTATGATTAGAAATTTATTAAGTTCTATACAGGTTGAATATATAACATTTTGTTCTAATAAGTTGTAAACATAATGATTCAATCTTTTGAAGGACACTCTTAGGATATATCGAATAAATAGAATAGATAAAAATTAGGTAGTTGCAAAATATAAGTTGCGACTTATCCACAAGAAAAATAGGATTTTATATGTCAGAGTGCCTAAATATACACAAAGAAAGGCATGACAAAAAAAGGTTAGTTAAACCTTTAAAGAAAATCAGCATTAAACTAAGTGTCTAAATTAAGAAATTAAAGATTTAATAGCAAGTGGATTAGAAAAATTTTTAGTTTTAAAAATAAGAAGAAATGCAACTAGTTGAGAAATACAAGCAAGTAAAATGTCTGATTTTAAAGAAAGTGTATTTCTAACTCTAGAGGATTTAATATGTATGAAATTCTTAAGCTGAGAAATAGATCTTTCACAAATAGTTCTAAGTCTATAAAGTTTCTGCCATTTCAAACTATCACGAGGCATAGAGCTATTAAATCTATAATTGTTATGAATAGTAATATTTTTAATTCTACCTGATTTAGAACTGGTACAAGGATTTTGACAACCTAGAATATAAGTAGTTTTACCATTTACACAAGCTTTCTTAACCTTAGGGCAAATATACTTTATTCTATCAGCTCGACCTTTTTCACGAGTGATACCATCATAAACCATTGGTAAAGAAGAATCATTAGGACAAAGAGGTGTACCAACCTCATTAAAATCTGGTTGAGCTAAATCTGATGAATTACGAGGGTTTAAACAAATGATAGGCATTATGTTTTTTTCATGTAAGTAAGCATAATTATCATCAGCATCAAAACCAGAATCGCCTAAAAAATATTTATAAGAAAAATCAGGATGAAGTTGGAAAAAAGTTTCAAGAGAAGGAATTAAAGACTTAGCATCATAAGAATCTTTAATATCCTGAGGTCTTAAATCCTTATCAAGATTATTATCAGAATCATAGAAATTAACATCTCTAACAACGCCTAGGGCATTAGTAGAGAGAACACATTTTTGGAAATAACCAAAATGACCATTAAGATAAGTAAGCTTAGCATCAGGGTTAGAAACAGCAGCTTTAGGCATTTGACCTTGAGCATATTTTTCAACATCAAAAGTTGAGTCAGGATTATCTTTATATAATTTTTTAGCATATGCTTTAGCTTTATGCAGCTGTGATTGATAGAATTTAGGATTGTTCTCAGTAACATAAGCTTCAAACCAAGTAGTATCAGTAATCAAAATAGATGCTAAAAAAGGATTAACTTCCTCAGAAATCTCTTCAGTGACATCAACTAGATTATTAAATAAATCAATTAAATCATCTAAGAAATTAGATTTAAACCTAGAAAATTGAGATTTATGGGGAATAGATAAGAAACCACAAAAGCTACGCATTTCAGAGGACACATGTAATAGAGTAATCAAAATGTCAACTGTAGGTATAGATAAAATGTTTTTAAGAATGAAAGCATAAACCATAGACTCAAGAGAGAAATTTCTTTTAGCACCAAAATGAGAATTATACTTTTGATAGAAAGATAAAGGAATGAACTCATTGATATCAATGAGTTGTTCCAATAAAGAAAGTAGATTATTTTGATTTTGATGATAAAACCTATCAAAATTCTTAGAAAAAGTACAAAGATTTAATTGTTTAGCTGAAATAGGCATAAGTTTCTCCTTTCATTTTTAGTTTTGAGTTATACACAATTTGATACTGTATATATACCCAAAATGGGGGAAACTAAGCCATTTCAATATATTAAAACGCAGTATTTATGCAAGTTGTAGAGTTTTGCAACGAACTAAAAAAGTATAAATTTAGGGGGCAAAGAATTTCATGAAAAGAAAAAGCATGTTTGTTATTGTTCTTGCCATTTGCATTATTTTAACAGGTTGTGAGAATTATGATATTATTGGTGTACAGCCAGTTGAATTAGATTATCTTATTACAAAAATAGAAGCCCGTTATTTTCCTACAAAGACAGAAGCTCAAGAGTATTATGAAGCTAAAAAGGCCTCAGGGTATTTGTTGTTTATTAATAATGATTTAGATGTAAAAGAATTTTTTAAGAGTTTACCTGGAGAAATGACTGAGGATGGTGGAAAAATAGTTTCTTTTATGGCAGATGAAAAGCAAAATGCCATTGACAATCAATATGAGTTTTTAAATGATAACTTGACTCTAATACATAAGGAATATAATGGCGAGCCTGAAATCGAAGAAGATGCTACAGCTCAAAATGAAACAACTAGTAATAGCGAAACAGAAAATCAGGCAGCTGATAAAGTCGATCTAGAAGAACAAGCGTTAGGGTTAGTGGGTAATATATTAATGCAAAAGTACGATGAATTTGGATTAATGTCTTATGGTATAGAAGAAAAAAATGGGGAAGAGTATTTTGTGATTGAAGCCTATGAAGAGAGTGAAATAAAGATAACGACTTTAGGATGGTATTATGTTAGTATAGAAACAAATGAAGTGTATGAAGAAGATATTGTTACTGAAGAACTTATCAAACTTGATTAAAATACACTTAGATGTACACATAGTTATAACAAAGAATTTATAACCAAGTTCTAAGTCTGAGGCAGATATATCCTATCTGTTTTTTTACATATCCAATAAACCACGAATACTATCTATTTTAAAAGCTTAAATCGACAGATAGAAGGTTGAGTAAGTTTTTACCAACATACAGACTTCACTGCGACAATCTATAAAAAAATAGACATGCAATCTTTTGGAAGTTCGGATACTGGGTAGTTAAAAAATTCAAAACTAAATTTTCAGTATTTCTGCAAAAATATTATAGTCTAGGCAATAATAAGTCAGCAAAAACAGACATGGGACAGGGGGACAGGTTTATTGTACCACTTTGTTAAAGTTGATATACTGTACTTGAGGTGATTGTTATGCCACCCAAAGCATGTGGAAAAAGTAATAGTGGAATATATCATTTGATGTTAAGGGGAATTAATCCGCAGAATATCTTTGAGGATAATCAGATGGCTAGTACTAAATTCGACGAATACACAATAAAAATTTAGGAACTGAATATTATGAAAACAATATACAAAGATACTGTAACTCATTTAAAGGTATGATATAATCAAAAGTAAAGAGTGATTTATTGAAATGAAAGAAGTGAAATTCTAATGAGTAAAAGTAAGAAGAATACAAAATACAATGAAGAAACCTTACAAAAAAATGATGACTTTTTAATGTCGCCAAAAATTGATTTTGTGTTTAAGTTAATCTTTGGAAATGAACAGAACAAGGAACTGCTTATAGCATTTTTAAGTGCAGTTATGGGACTTTCTAAAGAAGAATTTAAAGGAATAGAAATCATAAATAATGAGCTTTTAAGGGAGTTTGCAGAAGACAAAAAAGGAATACTAGATGTGAGAGTAAAAACAGCAGATGGAAAGCAAATTGATATAGAGATACAAATCTTACCTACGGAATTTATGCCAGAGAGAACACTGTTTTATTGGTCTAAGATGTACACAAGTCAAATAAAAATAGGAGACATATATGATAAATTAAAGAAATGTATAACTATAAATATCCTAGACTTTAACTACACACCACTAAAAAAGATACATTCAAGGTATCATATAACAGAAGATGAGGTAGGAAGTAGATTAACTGATATTCTAGAAATACACTTTTTAGAAATACCTAAGCTGCTTGATGAAGAAATAGAGATAGACGAATCTGATCCAATAGTACAATGGATGGGATTTTTAGATGCTAAATCAAGGGGAGTGATGGAGATGTTAGCAGAAAAGAATAAGGACATAAAGAGAGCTTATGATTTGTTACAAGTAATTAGTAAAGATGAAAAAGCCAGAATGGCATATGAAACTAGAGAAGCAGAGATTAGAGATCAGCTTACTAGAATGAAAACAGCAGAAGAAAAAGGTATAGAAATAGGAGTAAAAGAGAAAACAATGAAGGTAGTAGAGAATCTATTGAAAATGGGAATGGAAGTGAAGGATGTAGCTAAAGCAACCGAAATATCTATAGAGGAAGTACTAGAAATAAAAAACAAGGGTAAAAACTAAGTTCTAAAAATAGTACAAAAGGACATGTTAAAGATACCTAAGAAATTAAAAAATGTGAAAATATTCCTACTAGACTTCTTAAGTGACCTGTGACAAATAACCTATCCCTCTGTCCCAAAGATATTTAATACAGGGACAAAATGATAGGTTGTTTGTCCCGTTTTGTTAAAGGGGATATACTGTACTTGAGGTGATTATGATGCCATGTAGAGCAAGTAAAAACGTAATAGTGTATTATAGCTAAGAGGAATCACCTTAAGTAAATCTTATGAAATTTGATATTATAATAATCGGACTTTGATACAGGAAGGATTACATATGGAAAAATTAGATAGAAAAAGAGTATATTCCATATTGTTAGTTTTAGTGGTGTACTCATTTATGTTTATTACAGCTCCTTATATTAAAGACTATATTACTTCATATAAAGATCTAAAGAATAGAATGTACTATGATTTTAAGGACTTTGGTGAATCATTGGAAGTTCTTAATAGTAATTTATCTCGCATATTAGTTTTAGAAGAACTTAATATAAATAAAGAATATGAATATGTTTCTAAGGATAGGCTCAGGAATTTTCAGAGCTCTGCCTTTAATTCAGAAAGCTTGGATAGAACAAGTAATTTTCATGATTTTATATTTATGTATTCTGGTACGAATTCTATAATACAAAATATTTTAAGAGATGAAACAATATCTATTAATGAAAAAGAATACTTAGAAACTTTGTATGAATATAATAATAATCTAATTGAAGACTACAAAAGTATAATAGGAGTATTATATTATAAAGATTGGGATTATGAGAAATCCAATGAATTACGCAAAAATATTGTTGGCATATATAATGAGTTTTGTTCAAAAGCGGATAACTTACTTGATTCTCCAAAATACAAACTCTTAAAAGAGTATAGGGGGAGCTTTAAGGAGAATAGTAAGGAATTTGAAAAAATCAAAGCTCACTGTGAAATAGTGTTCTCTAAATTGGTAAATGATCAGACATTAGAATACGACAATAGGGATAAGTTAAACTCAGATAAGTATATATTTACCACTTATGAAAAAAGAGATGAGACCAAACCCTTTGATAGGGTAGATTATAGTGTAGAGTATGATAAAAATACAAATGAAATTTCTGTAACTGCTGTTAGTTTTTCTGTATTTTCAAAAACTCCTAAGTATGAAGAAAAAGAGCTAGACAGTATGGTTGATGATGTAGTTGATAAATTTAATATGGGGGCTTTTAATTATAACAAGGAAGTACACTATGATAATGAAAATAGTTTAGAAGAAATTAGGTATTCATATATAATAAAAAATGATAATGTTTATGATGAATTTGAGCGAATTAATATAGTAATACAGCCTCACGGATTAATAAATAGATTTACCATATTTTATTCTTCTAACAAAGATATCCCTATCCCTAAAGTTAGTGAAAATGAAATCTTGTCCAAAATAAATAATAATGCTGAAATACTAGATATATTTCTTGTCAGAAATATTAAAGAAAATGTTGAGTATGAGCTACATTTAAATTATAGAAACACCTTATATGCTGCAGTCTTTGATGGAGAAAACGGAAGTCTTAAATATTTTAGTAAAGATCTAAGAAAGTACAACTCAGTAAAATAATATGTGAGACAGGGAACAAGAATTTAACTGGGACAACAAACCTACTGTCCCAGATTGGAGGAATTATTGTGAAAAAACATAAAGTGTTTATAGCTAAAAAGGTTCCTAAGGAAGTAGAAGATTTTATAGGAGCTTATTGTGATTATGAAAAGTGGGAAGGGGAAGGTCGGATTAGTCGTGGGGAGTTATTGGAGAGAATCCAGGATAAAGAAGGTGTACTTTTACAAGGAGATATTATTGATGATGAATTACTAGACTATGCACCTAAACTTAGGGTAGTTAGTAGTATTTCTGTGGGATATAATAATTTTGATATTAAAGCCATGAAAGCTAGAAATATTGTAGGAACCAACACTCCTAAGGTTTTAGATGATACAGTTGCTGATTTAATACTAGGACTTATACTGTCTACAGCTAGGAGAATTTCAGAGTTGGATAGGTATGTTAAAGATTGTAAATGGGAATCAGAAGTTAATGAAAATCTTTTTGGGATAGATGTACATCATTCCACAGTAGGTATTATAGGTATGGGTAGAATAGGTGAGGTGGTTGCTAAAAGGGCAAAATTTGGCTTTGATATGGAAGTACTCTACTATAATAGAAATAGAAAATACCAAGTAGAAGAATCTCTTGGTGTAAAATACTGCGAATTAGAAAAGCTTTTAAAGGAAAGTGATTTTATTGTATTAATGACCCCACTTACAGAGGATACATATCATCTTATGGATTTTAAAGAGTTTGATTTAATGAAAAGAAACTCTATATTTATTAATGCTTCTCGTGGGCAAACAGTAAATGAAGAAGCATTAATAGAAGCTTTAGAAAAGAAAACAATAATGGGTGCTGGGCTAGATGTTTATGAAATGGAACCAGTTAATTTTGATAATCTACTCCTTAAGATGCCCAATGTAGTAACACTTCCTCATATAGGATCAGCCACTCATAAAACTCGTGGAGATATGGCAATGGTAGCAGCTACTAACCTTGTTAAAGCATTAAGTGGTGAAGTACCTCCAAATATTGTGCCAGAATTAAAATAAGATCAAATATATATGTTGATTTTTATATACTTTATATGCTAGAATATTGTATAAAATTTTATAAGCTGGGTGAAAGTAGTGGAAGATAATAAATTCAACCGTTACTGGACAGCCCTCTGGAGAGACTCGAAAGAGCACCGAAGGGGAAAGCCAAGATATTGGTGAAACTCTCAGGTAAAAGGACAGGGTGATTTATTTAATGGAAGATGATATTATAGTTTTGTCTAGGAACTAGATAAGAGTATAGTACCTTCTCTATTTATCCTTGTTTACCTGAGACTATATCTTATTGATTTAGTCTTTTTTATTTGAGCAGATTATAAATTAAAATATATATGTAAAGGAGAAATGTTTCAGATGAAAGCAGTTATAACAGTTATAGGTGATGACAAGGTAGGAATTATTGCAGAGGTATCTAAGGTTTTAGCAGAGAAAACAATCAATATTGTAGATATTAGACAAACTATATCTCAAGATTACTTTACAATGGTAATGATTGTTGATTTTTCAAAAACAGAGGCTAGTTTTAAAGAGTTAAAAGATGATTTAGAGGAAACAGGGAATAAAATAGGAGTTTCAATAAGAATACAGCATGAAGATATTTTTAATGCAATGCACAAAATCTAGAGTTAGGAGATGACGCAATATGAATGATTTTAATAATGTAATGGAAACCATTAAAATGATTGAGAAGGAAAATCTAGATATTAGAACAATTACCATGGGTATATCCTTACTTGATTGTTGCGATTCAGATGGTGAAAAGGCTAGAAAAAAAATATATGATAAGATAACTACCTATGCAAAGGATTTAATTAAAGTAGGAGAGGATATTGAAACTGAATATGGAATTCCTATTATACATAAAAGAATATCTGTAACGCCAATGTCACTAGTGGCAGGAGCTAGTGATGATACTAGCTATGTGAAATTTGCACAAACTCTCGATGAAGCTGCAAAAGCAGTAGGAGTAAACTTTATAGGGGGTTTTTCAGCTTTAGTACAAAAAGGGTATTCAAAAGGAGATAAAATACTAATAGAGTCCATACCTGAAGCATTGGCAGTGACTGAGAGAGTATGCTCATCAGTAAATGTTGGAAATACAAAGTCAGGAATAAATATGGATGCTGTAAAGGACATGGGTAGAATAATCAAGCAGGCTGCTTATTTGACAAAAGATAGAGATAGTATAGGTTGTGCAAAGCTTGTAGTTTTTGCTAATGCAGTAGAGGACAATCCCTTTATGGCAGGAGCTTTACATGGAGTAGGGGAAGCTGATTGTATTATAAACTTAGGAGTAAGTGGACCAGGTGTTGTAAAAGCTGCTTTAGAAAAGGTGAAAGGTGAAAGCTTTGATATTGTTTCAGAAACTATAAAGAAAACAGCCTTTAAAATAACAAGAGTGGGAGAACTTGTAGCTAAAGAAGCTTCTAAAAGACTTAATGTTCCTTTTGGTATAGTGGATTTGTCTTTAGCACCAACTCCTGCAATTGGAGATAGTGTAGCAAGAATATTAGAAGAAATGGGAATTGAAAGTTGTGGTGGACATGGAACTACAGCGGCATTGGCACTATTAAATGATGCAGTGAAAAAGGGTGGAATTATGGCATCCTCTCATGTAGGGGGATTAAGTGGTGCTTTTGTTCCTGTAAGTGAAGATGAGGGAATGATAAATGCAGTTAAGTCTGGTTCGCTAAACTTAGAAAAACTAGAAGCTATGACCTGTGTTTGTTCTGTAGGATTAGATATGGTAGCTATACCAGGAGATACTCCTGATAGTACTATATCTGCAATTATAGCTGATGAAGCGGCAATTGGAGTAATAAATAACAAAACTACTGGTGTAAGGATAATACCTGTTTATGGAAAAGGACTAGGTGAAGAAGTTGAATTTGGTGGTCTCTTGGGAATGGCACCGATAATGGCTGTAAGTAAGTTTTCTAGTGAAGATTTTGTGAACAGGGGTGGAAGAATCCCTGCACCTGTACATAGCTTTAAGAATTAAAAATAAAGGAGTAACTATGAAGATTTTAGTTGATGCAGATGGATGTCCTGTAAAGGATATAATTTTAAAAGTAGCTAAGGAGCATAAGATAAAGGTAGTTATAATAAAGAATATTTGTCATGAGATCTATGATGAGTATGCACAAATTATAACTGTAGATCAAGGCAGGGATGTGGCAGATATTACCTTAGTGAATAATACAGAAAAGGGAGATATTGTAGTTACTCAGGATTATGGTGTGGCTGCTATGGCTATTGGTAAAAATGCTATAGCCATAAATCAAAACGGATGGTACTATACAGATGAAAATATAGATGAACTATTGATGAAGCGACATATTGGTCAAGAGATGAGAAGAAAGCATAAAAAATATAGTAAGATACCAAAAAGAACTAAAAAAGATGATATTGATTTTGAAGAAAAGCTTAGAGCATTGATATCAAAGTTGCCATCTTGAATGAAATGAAGAATCTCATATAACCATGGGATTCTTTTTTTTATCGCGAATTTTGACAAAATATACTTTTTTTATATAAATTAGCCCCTATATTTCAAACAAATTCCGTAAACTATATCGAGATTTATACAAAACAAGGGAATGTTGGAGAACGATTGTTTTGAATGAAAACAGGTATTTTACAGGTTTATATGGAATAAAAATTTGGTATAGGAGGTGTAGAAATGTATATGAATAGTATAAAATATAATTATGATACTTCTAAACGTATTGAAGGAGTGAGTAAAACTTCACGAGAAAATAGTTTAAAAAGAGAAAAATATGAACAGGTATATAGACAAGAAAGAAATAAAAGATATACTGAAAAATTTTCTGTTGAAGATAAATATCTATCTTACGAAAGGATAAGAGTTATTTCTCCCACAGAAGTATATATAAATTATATAAATAACAATAAGGAACTTATATATGCTATATCTATAAATACGAATCCAGCCTACGATATAGATTTAAAAGACCTAGGAAAGAATATTGATTTGATTATTTAGAGAATAATTAATATATCAATAAAAGGAATAGTTGGAAAAAAATATAATAGAAAATTCAGAAAAAATTCTTTTCTTTTAACATAACTTGTGGTATTATGTTAATAAGAAGATGAAGTTAATCTTCTTAACAGTTTCTAATCCACCAGTTGCAAGAATTATATTTTGTTAGCATTAGGTAATATGATGTAATGTAGTGGTTTTAGAATTATGAAGTGTAAAAATTAAGATGAAAGGATTAAGTTGGTAAGCAATCGGGTAAGTAAAGAAGCAAGAAGCAAGAAGCAAGAAGCAAGAAGCAAGAAGCAAGAAGTAGTAAGTAGTAAGTAGTAAGTCAAATTCTAATGTTTGTATTAGGTTTGTAAAAGAAGGGAATGTGTTTAGATAGTAGAAGAAATATGTTTTATAGGTGGATTAGAAACTAAAAAATAACCGATTCTAGTATGATTTAATTACATTAATAGAATCGGTTATTTTATTTTTTGTATTTAATATAAGATAAGCTATACAAAATATGGGTACTAATATATTATAATTAAAATAGAGGTGATAAAATGATTAAATTAGTTATTATAGGACCAAGAGGGAAGATGGGTAGACTGATAACAAAATATGCTCATGAAAATTCAAATATTGAAATTGTAGGTGCGGTAGCACCTAAAGGAAGAGATTACATAGGTAAAGATGTTGGGACAGTTGCAGCTTTGGGAAGTGAGGTTAATGCAACTGTAGTTGATGACTTGGAAGATATAATTGAAAAATGTGATGTTATAGTAGACTATACAGAACCAGCTGTATCGATGGAAGTATTTGAAAATGCAAAAAAGCATAATAAGGCTGTAGTTTGTGGAACTACTGGATTTAGCAAAGAACAATTTTCTAAAATAAAAGAGTATTCTCAGGAGATTCCTGTATTATTTGCAGCCAATACATCAAGGCTTGTAAATCTTATGTACAAATTATTAGATGTAGTCACAAAATCCATTGGAGAAGAAGCAAATATAGAAATAATAGAAATGCATGATAAGTTTAAAAAGGATGCTCCTAGTGGTACATCTAAAGAAATGGGTATGCGTATAGCTAAAATACTAGGAGAAGAGTTAGAGGAACTTGCTGTATATGGAAGAGAAGGATCAGGAGAAAGAGTGGAAAATAGTATAGGATATCACTCGATTAGAAGTGGAGATATATCTAGTAGTCATACAGTTATGTTTGGACTTATGGGTGAGAGACTTGAACTTACTCATCATTCATATAACTGGAATTGTTTTGCTCAAGGGGCTTGCAAGTCTGCTGAATATATTTATGGAAAAGAACCAGGGTTTTACGGAGTAGAAGATATACTATAAAAATTAAAAAAAGAGAATAAAAGCTATTAAAATGAATATAAAAATTATAATAATATAAAAGGAAATCAGGGGTATGTGGATGATAAAGGGATTAAAAATTAAGCTGCCTAAAATAGGTATGAGAAGTATAAAGACGGTTTTAGCCACTTTTTTAGCCATTGTCATAAGTAATTTGATAGGCTTTCAATCTCCATTTTTTATAACGCTTACTGCTTTTTTGTGCATCCAAGGCTCAATTATTGAAACATCTGAAATGGCAGTAAAAAGAAGTGTGGGAACTTTCATAGGTGGTATTTTTTCGTTGTTTTATCTAGTATTTATTCCAGACAATATATATTTAATTCCTTTGGGATTATTGATTATAATATATTTATTTAACTTATTTGATAAAAGCAATCTTATAACTATAACCTGTGTAGTTTTTCTAGTAATAACCTTCAGAGTAAACACTAGTCAGCAGTTTGAGACAATAGTCTATGTTTCCAACAGGTTGTGGCAAACTTTTATAGGTGTTTTAATTGCCATGTTAGTAAATTACTATATAAAACCTCCAAAACCCTTTGAAAAATTAAAAGAATTAAACTATAAAATGATAGATTTTATAAATCAAAATATAAAGGGCGAAAATAGTTTTAACAGAGTGAACAATATTGAGGAATACAGACTTGAGATTAATGATTATGATAGTTTAATTCAATCCTACTATAAAGAGTCAAATAAGGGTAAGGTAGGTTTAGATATAGATTATTATTCAAATAATCTAGCATTATTCAAAAATGCTTATAGTCATTTTCTTATCTTAAACTCTCTCAAAGAGGGGATAGATATGGATATTCAAAATTATCATATAAGAAAGCTTCTTGAAATTAAAGAAACATTAGGGGTGCCGATAAACAATAAAGAATAGTTACGAGTTAAGAATAAAATCTAAATAAAAAAATTATAAAAAATCAGGTGTATAGATAGCTGAGATTGTTGAAAAAGCATTATTTTGTCATCCTGAGTGTAACGAAGAATCTTGAATACCTTTCAAATACTAAGATTCTTCGTTACACTCAGGATGACATTTTTGAGGGTATGTAATATTAATTGATCTTTTCCACAGTCCGAGCTATATAGATAGCTGTTTTTTTTGTGTAGAAAATTAGCATTTTTCAGAATAAAATAGTAAAATTTACAATAAAAAACAGTACGAAAGTCCTAAAAGGGTGGCATGTTTTTACAAAATTTTCAAGGTGAAAACTGATATAATTCCTAGTGAAAGAATATTCAATATATATGGAGACTAGGAAATACGTTCTATATTTGGGCACCTGGGACGTGTGGAGTTAGTGGTGCAACCGACCAGCTATTTTTTAGCTGTTTTTTTATGGTTCTAAAAAGTACATATAATACAGTATATATAATGAAAGGAATACTTTAAATAGTAAATGTCAACACTTTATAAAAAAAGTAATTACAGTACCTTTATTTGAAAGGGGAAGAAATTTGATGAGGAAAACTAATAGAAAAATATTACTTATAGGGACTTTAGTTTTATCCGTAGGCTTATGTCAACAAGTCACCAGCTACACTTCAGCAGAGGTACAAAATTCATTAGATATGAAAATTAGTGTCCAAGAAGATGCCTTAATTGCTATGCCAAACGTAATAAAAGTAAAGGTTAAGAAAGATATAACAGTAACAACAACTCTTACAGATAAAGGTGAACAGGTACAAGAGAGGGTTTGTAGCTCTATAAATAGCAGCAACTTTGATATAACAAATAATATGAATCAAACCATAGATATTGTAATAAATTTGCAAAGTGGATTTAAAAAGAGACAAAATGGCCTATATATTAAAAGGAGGCAAAACTTAGTTATATTACCAGGGGATACAAAAAATGTGAAGTTAAGGGTTGATGATGATATAGAGTCGAATAATATAGATGCTATTATATCAGCTAGATGGAAAAATGGATCTGCAGAGATCTTAAATAATATTGATATTGATGTGGAAACTGATATTAAGAGACGTCAAATAGACAATAGGACACCACCAGAGACAGAGAAAATAGTGGAGGAAGAAGAATCAAATAAGCAAAGAGATATACAGGAAGAACCCACAAAAATGAATACTGTAGAAAATGAAGGAAATAAAAAAATAAAGGATACGGAAGAAAAAGAGAAAAGTGCTAAGCATAAAGAAAGTGAAAATAATAAACTAGTACAAAAGGAAGATGATAACAACACAGAAACTATAGAAAATTAGAAGGCTTTAAACAAAAGACTAGGGGGACAAAATAATGATGGGGACAGAAATCAAATTATTTGGAAGAGTCAAGAGAAAGTACAGACCATATATTGTAGGAATAATAATTATTCTGTGTATAAGTTCTACATTTTTTACTTATAAAGCAATGAGCAAACCGTTAGTGCTTGAAGAAAATGTAGTGAAGAATACTATTGAAGAAAAAATAGCTTTTGACTATGCTGCTCAAGTACAAGCAAGCACCTTATACCCTGAAGGTGGACAAGTTATACCAGATGGTGTCATGTTCACAAAATTAACTGATAAGCTTATTATACAGTTAGACTCTAGCATTAATACTGAAAAACCTGTAAAAGTGCAGGGAGATTCTGAGGTAACTTACAGTTTAGTTGCAAAAGATATGTGGGAAAGAACTTTCAACCTAACTGATCACCAGATTAGCTCACAAGGAATATCCAATACTTTATTACAAGAGCAAGTAGAAATAGACATTTCTAAGATATTTGCCTTTATTGAGATCATTGAAGAAGAAACAATTGTTAGGGGTACTTATTCATTGGTAATAAGGCCACAAGTAACTGGAAGCGTACTTGGGGAAGAAAATAATGAAATACATGAAATAAATAAAAGTTTAGAAATCCCATTTGACATATCCAGCCAATATATAAAATATGCGGGAGAATCTATAGACAAAGAATTTATAGAAAAGAAGAATATAGAGGAGATAAAGATCATACCTCAAAAACTTATTTTCTTTGGCAAGGAGTTGCCAATTATAAAATCAAGGTATGCTTTTGGTAGTATTTCTATCATAACATTATTGATTTTAATAATTGGCATTTTTGAGTTTGGAATGCTTAAGAAGAAAAATAGAACTGAAGTAAATCTTATAGATAAGAAATACAAAAACAAAATAATAGACATTTCAGATAAAACCAGCTTTAGAAACTTACCTCAACTAAGATTAAAAAACTTTAAGTCATTATTGCAAATATCAGAGAATAATGAGGAATCGATTTTAAGGTATGTGGATGATACGGAGGAAAAGGCCTATTACTATATAGTGAGTGCTAATACTCTTTACTACTATAGCATTGTCAAAAATACTATAGACAAAGGTAGTGAGTTGGTATCATGAAAAATATTAAAACAGAGTTATCAAGTATACTAGGTATTTCCTTTAAAAATAGTCAAAATTTAGATGAGACAAAAATTATTTATGTGTATCGATATTTATCATGGGGATTAACCTCAGCTGTATACTTAACTGGAAAACCATACTCTTTGATATACTTTAAACTTGGTGTAATAATCTCTTTATTTATTACATCTAAGATTATTACGGATTTATATATAAAATATAGAAAGGAAATAAAAATTCTAAGATTATTAGTTCTTGTAGAAATCCTAGGCATAGCAGTACTTTTACTGCCTACTGGAGGATTGAATAGTCCGTTCATCTGGTATGCTTTAAATCCTACTATAGTGGCTGCCAGCTATTTACCAATTTATTTTTGTTGGATGAACCTAGTCTTTTACTTATTATCAGGTACGGTCATGACGTATATTTTATTTAATTCTACTAACCTAACTATGGTAAAAATATTTACTAACAATATAAATTTAGTTTTAGTATTTATATTAATAACCTTGGCAGTACAGCTTTTAGCAAGTCTGGCAAAAAAAATATTGCAAATTAATAATGCCCTAACCCTTTCCAATATTCAAAAAGAGGAATCTATGGAGCATATAATGTCATTATATCAGGTGATTGAAGCACTTAATAATCATTGTAATAAAGATAAATTATTTAAAGTCTTATCTGAATATACTGCTAAATTAACTAAAAGCGAGTTAAGTTTTTTTTGGCTGTTTGAGAAAGATAAAAGGAAACTAAAAATAAGTAGGGATTTGAGTATAGAAGATAAAAATACAATTATTTTAGAACTGGAAAAACTAAATATAAGGGATTTTGAATCAAAGAAAATTAAAGAAATTAGGTTGAGTCATAAAGAATTTTTAATAATTCCTATACTATCAACTACCACATATTTTGGAATAATAGCAATTCAAAAAAATAGTCGCTTAAGTACTGATGAACTTAACCAATATACAAAGCTTTTAGAGTTCTTGGCCGAATTAAGTGCAGTAACCTTGGAACGATTTAGCTTAGAGGATATGGAAGATCACCTGTTGGTTATAGAAGAGCAAAATCGTATAGCAAATGAAATGCACGACACTGTCTCCCAAAGATTATTCAGTATATCTTATGCAATTCATGGTGTGCTAGGCAGATGGGAGGATATGTCTAAGGATCAGCTTAAAGAGTATTTGAAGGAAATACAGGAATCATCTAACTTAACCATGCAGGAACTTAGAAATTCTATTTATAAGCTAAGCTCAAAAAAGAAGGGTGAAAAATCTTTGCAAATTTCATTAAAAGGTTTTTTAGATAATCTATCAAAACTACACAATATCATAATACATTTTGATGTTAAAGGAGATGAAGGCTGGTTATCTTTAGAGCTCAATAAAGCCCTAACGCGAATTGTTAGAGAGGCATGTTCTAATGCAGTACGTCATGGAGAATGTAGAAAAATACATTTAGATTTAGTTATACAAAAGAAATTTTTAAGCCTATCTATAGTAGATGATGGAAAGGGCTTCTTAAATCATAATAACGATATAAGTAATCAAAAGGGTTTAGGAATCTCAAATATAAAAAACTTAGTATATGGATTTAATGGAACGATAAAAGTTATTAGTGAACTAAATAGGGGTACAGAAATTCAAATAATGATTCCAAATGAAGGAGTTATAGGTGTTCAACATCAAGAGGGAGGAATAGCTATATGAAGGTGATATTAGTTGATGACCACCCGTTAGTAAGAAAGGGACTAGCATCAGTTTTATCTTTAGAGTCAGATATAGAGCTGGTAGGAGAAGCTGGAAATACAAAAGAAGCTATGGAGTTGATTGACAGACAAAAACCAGATTTAGCCTTAGTGGATCTAAGGCTAGGAAAAGAAGATGGATTAGGTATTATAGAAAGATATAAGAACAACAGCAGGGACTGCAATTTTATTGTATTAACCTCTTCAGCACATGAGGAAGATTTTAGAAAAGCAGAGGAAGTAGGGGCTAATGGATATGTTCTCAAAGAGGCATTGCCTGAGGAGTTAATATATGCTGTCCGTTTAGTAAGCAGGGGAAGGAAATACTATGATCCTGGTATAATGGACGCCATGATGAAAGCATCATCTGATGAAGGGATTGTAGAAGAATTGACTCAAAGAGAACGAGAAGTCTTGATGGTTTTAGGTCAGGGACTTTGCAATAAAGATATTGCTAAAAAGTTATTTGTAACAGAATACACGGTAAAAAAACATGTCAGCCAAATCCTAGCAAAGCTAGAACTGACTGACAGAACACAAGCAGCACTATATGCCCATTCTAAAGGGCTAGTAAGAATTAGTTAAATAAAGGAATAAATCTAGTGATTCGGCGAGTTAATCGTCGAATTTCTTTTATGGTTTTTCTACGCATACTACAGTCAATTAAAGGATAAAGCATTAAAGGCAATCCTGGTATCAGAGAAACTACAATCAAAGCGAGCCAATAACTTTTTGTGGAGAGGTAGTAAATAAATTTACTAGGTAAAAATGGATAAAACATACCTACATGTATAGTCGTGTTAAACTTTCCAACCTTAGAGGCATTTAATTTCATTTTAGTTTCTATTTCATCTCCAGGTTTTAGAGTTGTTAAAGGATGGCTAAAGGACATTTGTTCATCATTAGTTGTTATTGTAGATACAATAGGAAAGAATCCTTTGTTGTTAAGCTCCGATAAAGACTTTTCTATTTCTTCACCTACTTTTATTATACCTACATCACTACCCATTATAACTCCTTGACTATTTTCTGATACTTCATATGGTACAATCAATCTTTGGGATGTTGCTAGCATTGTAGCGGCCATAATGATAGTAATAGTTAGTCCTCCTAAAAAGTAGACCAACTGCATATAGAGCCCACTTGACTTTTTTTTCTTCTTTCTTTTATTACTACTTGTTAATTCGTTAACACCTACAATTCCTGCTAAAACTACAGCTATAATAGGCATGGCATACGGGTTAGTTTGAAAGTTTTCCATCCAAAGAGGCAGGTAGCCTATGAGGGGGATTTTAAGGGGATGATTTCCAATAGTTAAAACCTTACTGGCAATCCAGTCTCTCTGTATAGGACCAGTTCCTCCTGAAGCTTGATCCGTATATTCGTTAGCATCTCCTTTAGTGATAAAGCCTGTCTTTTCATCACCATCAAAAATTCTATGTACTATCCAACCTTTAGAAGCTAAATTTCCTTTTTCTACATTAAACACTACTATATCTCCGATATGAACTTCATCTTTATCTGATACACTTTTGATCAAAATCATATCACTTCTTTGAAATAGCGGGTACATACTGTTAGAACGAACAGCGGAGAATAACATAGGTTTTTCCCATACTGCCGATGTAATAGCGGCAGTAAGAACTATACCTACGATAATATATAAAACAATATCTATTAACTTAGATAGCTTTTTCATTATACACCTCCATACCTTATATTTTATAGGACAAGCTTTAAAATGTAATTACTCTTAAGATTACTGTATATGGTACTAAAGTATACCATTACAGAACAAAGGGAGAAGAAAAGAGACTATAGGGATAATAAATACCTAAGCTTTAGAGTAAGTTGAAGACTAGCTTAGAGGAGAAAGGGAAGTAGCCCCTTGAGGGAGGTTTTAAACTGGGAAGAAGTCTATAATGATATTAAAGGTAAAAACACCTAAAACTAAAGGAATACGAGGAGGAAATAAAATGAAAAAAAGTTTATTAGTAGTAGTAGCATTACTATGTATGGCAAGCTTGATGGCAGCCATGGCATTCTCAACTGCAAGTGTTTCAAATGCAATGACAGTAAAACTAGCCAACACTCAAGATGCATTATTGGCTTTATCAGCTAGCGAGTACCATAATGCAGCAACAACTGATCATATTACTGCAGATATGTTAAATATCAATCTAAATAAAGGTAAAGATGGTGTAGAATATGGTATACAGCCACATAGTACTTATGAATGGGATGATCTATTTAATATAAAAAATAATTCGGAAAATGACGTTGATGTTACAGTTAAATTAGGCCCTAATAGCCAGGGCAGAACAAAAATATTTGCGAAATATGGAGATAATAATTGGGTAATGATTAGTGGAATTCATAGCGATGGCGGAGAACTAACTTTAACAATTCCAAGTGGCGATTCTCAATGGATAGATTTTAAGACAGATGGAACATTAAATGGTCATGTAGAAGATTACGATTTCAATTTAATAGTAGAAGCTGACTCTGCACAATAAAATATTTAAAAATGAATTATTTTTTAGAAGGGACGAGGAGATAAAACCTCGTCCCATTTTAGATTCGAAGAGTTTAAATAAGTAAGGTATAAAAAATAAATATTTTTGATGGTATAGTCTCGCAGTAGCTGGGGCTTTTTTACTCTAAAAGAATTATAGTGTCGGCTATAACTATAAAAATACTATAGAAAATAGTAATATAAAGGACAACTTGGTTATATATTTATAGTAGCAAGTAGTATAAAAGTCTCATATTAGTAAATAATGTATATAAAGAATATATATACCAAAATAAGGGAGGTATCCCCTTGACTTTTCGTAGATTACTACAAAAGATTTTCTTAGTTACAGAATCTAAAGAAATGAATCTACTTGTATATTACAGGTATCTATCTCTTGGAATTATTTCATTCTTTTATATGATAGGAGAATTAAATCACTCCTATCAAAAGAAACTGTTTATTATTATTTGTATATCTATATCAGCTTATATCTTAAACTATCTTTATATAAAAAATGCAGAAGAAAAACAAAAAATAAAGCTACTAATATTTATTGAAACTATAGGGAACTGTTTTATACTAATACCTTCTGGGGGGATAAGTAGTCCTTATATTTGGTATATGCTAAATACTATTATACTATCAGCACTAAAACTTAATAAAAAGAATTGTTTTTTAAATATCTCAACTTACTTAGTAATTCTATTTATGATTACATTATTTTCAAATAAGATCAACATGGTTGAGGCTTTATATAATGCTAATAGCCAAACAAATCTTAATCTAGTAATGAGTTTTGCATTAGTAATAGGGGCAGTACTATATTTATCCACACTTATCAAAGATTTAGAAAAGAAAAATAAAAGCATAATAGAAAAAAATACTCGTTTTGAAAAAGTAAATGAGAGGTTGATTGTTACCCAAGAACAAAATCGTATAGCCAATGAAATACATGATAGCGTCTTACAAAGATTATTTAGTATGTCCTTTAGTATTTATGCAATAATAAAAAAACTAGATAAGTCTAGTAACCAACAAGTGAGAGATGAATTGAATATAGTAAGAAATGCTATTGACAATTCTATGAAGGAATTAAGATCAACTATATATGGACTAAGCTCTCAAAAGAACGGACACAATATCTTTAATGAAAATATCATGGAGTATATAGCTGAAATAAAGGGGTTGACCAATACTGATATAAAATATGATTTGATGGGAAGTATAGATGTATTATCAGTTTCATATAAAAAGGCTCTATATAGGATTATATGTGAGGGTATCAGTAATGCTATACGACATGGAAAATCCTTAAAAGTCCAGGTTGAGTTAAAGGTACAAAAAAATACCATTGATTTGGAAATAGATGATGACGGTATAGGTTTTGAACAGAATAAGATAAAAAAAGATACACAAACAGGGCTAGGTTTAAATAATATTAGGGACTTGACATATTCTCTGAATGGAGAAATATACATTACTAGTAAAGTAGGAAAGGGAACTACTATTAAGGTAACTATTCCTAGAGATGTACCTGTATTGATAAAGGAGGAAGCGGTATGAAGATACTTGTTGTTGATGATCATCCTATGGTTAGAAAAGGACTAGTGCTTACCTTATCTTTAGAAGAAAATGTTGAAGCAATAGATGAGGCTTCAAATGTAGAAGAGGCTGTAGGGTTAATACTTAATAATCAGCCGGATATAGCAATAGTGGATCTGCGTCTTGGAGATGAAGATGGATTAGAAATAGTAAGTAGAATAAAGAAAAAAGCTTTGGATACTAAATTTATTATTTTAACATCATCAATAAGAAAAGAAGACTTTCTCAGGGCAAAGGACTTGGGAGTAGAGGGGTATGTCTTAAAAGAGGCTTTTGCAGAGGATATATTATATGCTTTTCGCATTGTTAAAAGAGGAAAGAAATTCTTTGATCCTGAGATTATGCAGTATCAGGAAAAAAGATCTGAAAATAGGGAGTTACAACAGCTGACTCAGAGGGAGACAGATGTTCTTGCTGAGTTGGGTAGTGGTAAAAGTAATGTAGAGATTGCAGGTTCTCTATTTATTTCTGAACATACAGTTAAGAAACATGTGAGCAATATACTGTTAAAGCTACAGTTAAGCCATAGGACTCAAGCAGCTCTTTTAGCGAAGGAAGCTATGCACTTATAGGAAATATAACAGGGGAGGACCCATGTGCCTTTCCAAAAACAAGCTAGTAAAGGGGTGTTACTTTTTGAGAAGAAATAGAAGAAATAAAGTAAAAGCCTTACGTCATGTACCTACCATTTATATAACTCTTATTTTAATGCTGAATTTAATGGGGGTTAGCTATGCAGTTTGGACGGATAATACAAATATTGACATTTCTTTGTCTACGGGATTTATAGCACCTCGTTTTGAGTTAGATGAAAGTATGCTTGAAACTGATAAAGGTAAATTGCTTTTATCTCTATCAAATAAGGATAGAACGTTAAATATAAGTGGGGAAGTAGATCCTAGCTTTGAAGGAAATGTAGAAGTGGGGATTTCCAATAGTGGATCAATACCTATTGTTTTTAGGAAACTTGACACTGTAAGCAATGAGGGAGAAATAGTTTGGAACATAGATACTCCTTCAACAAGTAGAATTATTGGGGATGCTGATGAAGAGGACTTGAATATATATATTAAAGAATCAGTAGGAAATATAGCTAGTGAGGAAGTATCAGAAGAAGATACTTATCATAATTATGAGTTTCAATATGAGGTTAAGTTTGAACAGGGTGTAAAATAAATACAATTAAATCACTTATGTATTAAACAGGTGCTAATCTTGCTTACAAGTATGAAGATGGAGGAGTAAATGTGGGAAAAAAAAGAATGGTTATTTTAATAAGTTTAATCTCTGCATTTATGGTGATGTCTGGTGGATATGGCATATGGCAGAAACAATTAACAGTTATAGGTGATATTGATGTTGTCATACCAGGTTCACCAGCAGTTGATATGGCACTATTAGAAATGGCTCTACAACCAGAGGATTTAAGTGGAGGGTATTTTATAGAGCCAAAAATGAAAGGGACGTTGGAAGAAGATTTAGAAGAAGATGTAGAAATAGTTGAGGAACTAGATAGTGATGACGAAGCAGAAAATATAGACACACCTACAGTAGTACCTCAAGAGCAGGGAGAGAGTGTAGAAGGAGAACCAGAAGTTATAGAAGAAGATGCAGAAGTAGTTGAGGAAACAGATAGTGATGATGAAGCAGAAAATATAGACTCGCCTACAGTAGTACCCCAAGAGCAGGAAGATAGTGTAGAAGGAGAACCAGAAGTTATAAAAGGTGATAATGTAGAAGAAATAGATAATGATGATGAAGCAGAAAATATAGACACACCCACAGTAGTATCTCAAGAGCAGGAAAAAAGTGTAGAAGAAGAACCAGAAGTTATAGAAGATGATAATGCAGAAGAAATAGTTGAGGAAACAGATAGTACTGATGAAACGGAAAATGTAGATTCATCAATAGAAAAATCAGAGAATACTGATATTCAAGAAGAAATAGATTAAAACAAACTTTGAGTAATGGATAAGAGGGGGAAATATGCTTACAAGTGAAGAGTTTTTACCTACACAACGTTGTAAATCAAGGTGTTTATGGCTTATTTTAGGTTTGTTTTTTATTTATATTCTGGAAAATTCCCCTGTTATTAGAATGGTGGATTTTAGCATTTTTACATATATTATTAAACCATTTTTATGGATAGGACTAGCCTTTTTAGTTTGGACTTTTCCAAGTATTAGACCTATGGGTAAATTGAAGCATAGAAGATTAGTTAACCTATGGTCTTTTAACTTTGCAGTCATATATATTATCGTAATTGTTATGGTAGGACTATTTATTGATGGATTAGGGAAAAGTCCTTATAGTCATACATTATTAGGAATGATAACAAATATATATTCGGTAGGAATAGCTCTAATTGGTAGAGAGCTAGTAAGGAGCTATTTGGTAAATAGTTTAACTGATAAGGAAAACTATTTAGTTTTTATTTTAGTCTCTATTGTTATGACTATTTTTAGCATATCTATAAATAAGATATTTGCTATAAATGGATTAGAAAATAGTGTGCAATTTCTGGCTCAAGAAGTAGCACCAGGATTTTCTGAAAATTTACTGGCTACATACTTGGTATTTTTAGGGGGACCACTGTCTTCTATCATATATCTAGGAATTATAGAAAGCTTTGAATGGCTTTCTCCCATACTCCCTGATTTGAAGTGGATTACTAAGGCTTTGATTGGTGTATTGTTACCAACTTTTTATTTAATGTCAATTCAAAGCATTTATTTGCAAGCATCTAAAGCAGTAAGGATAAGAGAGGGGGACAAAGAAAGTCCCTTTAGCTGGATAATTACTAGTATCATTTCCATTAGCATTGTTTGGTTTGCCGTAGGGGTATTTCCCATATACCCATCTGTGATAGCCACAGGCAGTATGGAGCCTATGATGAAGCCAGGGGATGTTATTTTAGTGCAAAAGATAGTAGATATGGAACGAATAAATAACCTAAAGGTTGGGGATGTAGTGCAATTTAGGAGAAGTAGCATCCTTATATCTCATAGGATAACAGAAGTAAAAGAAGATGAGGAAGGTATAAGATACTGCACTAAAGGGGATAACAATTCAGCACCAGATACAGATCTGGTAAAACCAGAAGATATCAAAGGTACAATAGTATATGTTGTACCCAAAGTAGGGTGGCCTACACTTCTAATGAAGAGTGATAAGGATGTTCCTTTAGATGAAATTGTTTTTTAAAAGAGTTATATAGGTCAAAAGTAGTATATGTTGGTAATATAGTACTATGTAAACAAAAAATATTAACTCAAACTTACTATATATAGACTATACCTTTGAAGGGTGTAAGAATAGAGAAAAACCACTATAATCTAGTATGAAGGAAGAAACAGGCTAGTTTGTAATATTTATCTTACTTAAAAGGCCATTAGGTAAGAAAAAAACAATAAAGGAGCGAATGGTAATGAAAAAAACAAGATTTATTGCTTTAGCATTGGTAGTAGCAATTATGCTTATGGGAGCAGGATATGCAGCATGGACAGACACAATGGAAATTAAGACCACAGTTAAAACTGGACACTTGGATGTACATTTTGTTGATGAAGCATCCTTTGTTTTAGCAGATTATACACAAGGAAAAGTAGAATATGCTAAAGCTAATAATGCAGTAACTAAAGAAGAGAATAATTGGGATGTGGCGAAAGTAGAATTAAGTAATATGTATCCAGGGGCATTATCTAAAGTGACTTTAAAAATGGTAAACAATAGTACTATACCGGTGGGAATGGAAGCCATTACTGATACTAGAAGCTCAAACTTTAATGACGCCTTCAATCACCCAGGTGCAAGTCTTAGATTTTACGATGCTAATGATAATGCTTTAACAGAATTTAGTGCAGATACTACATCATATGCAAATCCTTGGTCACCTACACAATTAGAAGGTGCTGAGATTCCAGTGGGTGGATATGCAACACTTACATTTATGTTTACAGCTAATGATGGTGCGGCAGAAGATGCAACATATCAATTTAATCCTACATCAGTATTTAAGCAATTTAACAAATAATCATCTAAAAATAATTATATATTATTATACCGAGCTGGGAATTGTTTCTCAGCTCGGTTTTTTGGATAAATAAAAGCACTAGTTGATAGTGAATTATAAAGAACTCTAGCTATAGTAAAAAAACAGGTCATCGTTTGATAAAATAGGATTAATGTAGTCAGCTGATTATAAATATAAGATGGATACATCAAAGTGAAATAGTAATAATTTATCGCTTAAGGTTATACTGGTGAATTATTATATGTACCAAAATGTACCAATTTAGCTCTTGAGAAAGAAAATAATGTTTAAATTATTCATATTTCTGTAATACTCATAATAATAATAAACATAGGACATGCTTTTCACACAAATTGATATGGGAAATGTTAGGAGTGATTTGGTATGAGAATTAAGATCAACAAAAGGAATAGAGTGATCATGCTGGCAATTGTAGTTATTATTATTTGCTTTGTTTCCTTCTCCCTATTTGATGAAGTAAAAAATCCACAAGTAGAAGAACAAAAAGTATCCCTTTATAGATATAATAATAAATCCAATATAACCTACAAAGTTTTCTTAAAACCAAATCTTTTATACGAAAAAGAGAGCTTAGATGAAGGGGGTATATATGTCACTGAATTTGTTGACTATATTAAAGCTGTATACAATTATAGTTTTGAAGGCGAAGAACCAGTAGATATAAAAGGTGATTATGAGGTTATAGGTAAAATAGAAGGTTTTTCAATGGATAAAGATAAAAAGATTGTAACCATTTGGGAAAAAAACTTAAACATTTCACCGAAAAAACCTTTTCAAGCAGAAGACGATAATTTCTCTTTGAAGGAAGAGATACAAGTAAATTTTAATGAAATTAATCAATTCGCGAAGCAAGTTATAGAAACTTCTAAGATTAACTCTGATGTAAGATTTACAGTTTTTATGAATATAAATATAAGTGCACAAACAAATAACGGTATTATTGAAGAAGACTTATCACCAATGATGATTATTCCTCTTAATACAAGTTACTTTACTATAAGTGGAGAATTAGGTGTTGAAAAGCCTGGAAATATAGAAGCTATAAACAACATTCAACTACCAGTAAATAGAAATATAGTTACTATTTATGGAATTGGTATAGGCGTATTGTGTGTTTTACTAGTACTATTTATATTCCTAGTAGAAGAGAAGGAGCCAGTTAATCCTATAGAAAAGAAACTCAAGCAAATATTTAAAAAGCATGGAGATCGTTTAGTGGCCTTAAACAGCGAGATTGCGGCAACCTGTGAACAGTATAGTGAGGTATACTCCATAGATGATTTGGTGAGAATAGCTGACGAAATCGGTAAACCCATTATGTATAGATATAGTCCTAACTATAAAGACATATCTACATTATATGTTTCTGACGAATCTCAAATGTATTCTTTAGATATAGGAAAAACACTGATGAAACCAATAACAGAAAGAAAAAAGAAAAAAACTAATAAAAAGGAATCTATCAATATAAATCAGGCAATAACAGAGCCAAGTGCAATCCAAGATCAAGAAGATATTTGATTTATAAGGATAATCTAATCTTATTGGTAGTATAATAACTCGAAAGTATTATATAAAGTAGTCTTATGTACGGAGATAAAAGCCTATTACTTGTTTACAATAAAAGTGATAGGTAGTTCTATGCTCGTATAAGAGGTGAAAAAAATGAAAAGCAAAAAAAATTTTTTTAAAATGATTATGGAGTTTTTAGTTATTGTTTTGATTGTGGGATTTTTTGCTGGGGATATAGTTGAAATGACCTATGCATCCTTGACAGAAGAAACTCCCGATGTGATAGTCACCATAAAGGCAGATGGGAGTATATCCCAGGAAGGAAATCTACTGGAGCTAAAGAAGGATCAAAGCTATATGTGGTATCCAGGTAGGCAGGTAGATGGAGTCCTTCGTATTTACAATCAATCCAATAGAAGTGTTAAGATTAGTAGTTTAGGTCTTAAAGTAGAGATTAATAATACTAAAGAAGGATATAGTATAGATCAGGTTAAGGATGAATTCTTGGATAGCATGTATTTAACCATAACAAAAGGGAAGCTATTTGATTTTGAAGCCAGTAGTATTGTTGATAATAAATTTTTAGACATGATCAATAGTTCTGTGACCCTAAAGGACACGAATAAATTTACAGTAGGAAATAATGTTTCTATTGATTTAAAATACTCCGTGTTGATGGATAAGGAAGCCGGCAATGAACTACAGGATCTATCAGCAAATGTAATATTTATAATCAATGCGTCTGAGAATGTTATAAAAGACGATGATGATGACGATAAAAAAATTATAGTAGATATTGATACTGATAAACACTGGGCACATGATTGTATAATAACATTATTAAATCACAGTGTGATTCAAGGATATCCTCATAAAGATATGACAATAGAGGACTATAGAAATAAAGAGGTTGAAGCAGTGGTATATGTAAATGAAGCAGTGCAGCCAGACTTATTTATAACTAGAGCTGAGGCGGCAGTACTAGTAGGTAAGGCATTAGGACTTAATGAAATAGATAAGTTCTTCTCAGGATATATAGATTTTATCCCTGATTGGGCTAGAGGGCATATAATTTCTACTACTGAAGCTGATGTATTTAAAGGCTATCCATTTGCTAGATTTAAGGCAGGTAATTATATAACCAGGGAAGAAATGATAGCAGTATTAACAAGAGCATTTGATATAGCATTAGATGATCCTGAATCAGAGCTACCTTTTGAAGACAAAGATGATATATCTGCATGGGCATTGGAAAATGTTAAAGCAGGCTATGAAGATAAAGTGATTGTAGGATATCCTGATAATAATTATAAACCACAAAATAGTATTACTAGAGCAGAAGCATTTACAATTATTTGCAAGCTCTTAGGTTATCACGATGAACATACAATAGAATATTAGGACACTAAAAAAACACCCTCAAGTGTTATTACTAGGGGGTGTTTTAATATTTTATGATAAGCCTGATAGTATAGAAACACGTACTACCATTCCAAGCATTTTATTTGAATCATCTACTACTGCTATAGGGAATTTTGTTTCTGTAATCATTGGCATTAAGTCCTGTACATAGGTTTCAGGACCAGTAGTAAGATAATCCTGTTTTAATATATCTTTTAAGGACTTATTTTCTTTTATGGCTTGAACTGTATCATCAATACTAACAATTCCTTGCAATTTTCTATCTTTATCTATTACAAATACACTGGAAATTCCATTTTGTTTCATTTCTTCCATGGCGACTTTAGGTCCATTACCTATGAGTGCCAATGAAGGTGACTTATACATTATATGTTTTGCTTGAAGGATTTTAGATTTATCTATATCTTTTATAAAATCTTCTATATATGCGTTAGTAGGGTTAGTAAGGATTTCTTCAGGTGTTCCGATTTGTACCATCTTACCATCCTTCATCACAGCAACTCTATCACCTATTTTAAATGCCTCATTTACATCATGGGTAATAAATACTATAACCTTTTTAAGTTCTGACTGTATATCTAAAAGCTCAAGCTGCATTTCTCTACGAATTAAAGGGTCTAAGGCACTAAAAGGTTCATCCATCAAAAGTATGTCAGGGTTGTTTGCCAAAGCCCTAGCTAAACCTACTCTTTGCTGCATACCACCACTTAGTTGGTGAGGCATATTATCTCCCCATCCACCTAGTCCAACTTTCTCTAAGGTTTCATTAGCAATCTTTCTTCTTTCTTCTTTGGATATATTTTTAACCTCAAGACCGTATTCTACATTTTCCAATACTGTTCTATGACTTAAAAGTCCAAAGTGTTGAAAAACCATGGCGATTTTCTTTTGCCTAAATGCAGCTAATTCTTGCTTGCTATACTTAACTATATTTTCACCATCTATAAATATATTTCCAGCTGTAGGTCTGTGTAATAGATTTAAGCATCTAATCAATGTGGACTTACCACTTCCTGATAGGCCCATAATAACAAAAATTTCACCTTCATGTACATTAAAGCTAACATCATTTACACCTACAGCGTGGCCAGTCTTTTTTAAAATATCATCTTTTCCCATGCCATCTTTTAATTTTTTTATCATTGATTTAGGATTTTTACCAAATATTTTATATACGTTTTCAACTCGTATCTTTTCAGTCACAATTAACACCTGCCTTCTATGTTGGTTTTATTCTGGGATTTTAAACTTCTCTGCTATTCCTTGAGTAAGTCTATCAATAATAATAGCTAAAAATACAATGGAAAGTCCTGATTCAGCACCTCTTGCAATATCAATTCTATTAATTGATATTAGCACCTCTTCTCCTAGACCTTTGGCACCTACCATAGAAGCTATTACAACCATAGCCATAGCCATCATAGTAGTTTGATTTACCCCTGTCATAATTGTGGGAAGAGCCTGTGGAAGTTCTACTTTAGTTAATATCTGCCAAGGAGATGACCCAAAAGAATGAGCTGCCTCTAGCATTTCCTTATCTACACTACGAATAGCTAAATTAGTTAATCTAAGTACGGGAGGAATAGAGTATATAGTTGTGGCAAATATAGCAGGTACATTACCAAGACTAAAGAAGATAATACCTGGAATAAGGTAAACAAAACTAGGCATAGTCTGCATGCCATCTAAAATAGGTTTCATAGTAGTTTCTAAACCGTCGCTATAAGCCATAAGTATACCTATAGGTATGCCTATTATCAAAGAAATCACAACAGAAGTCAAAACTAGAGCAAAGGTTGACATCATAGGACCCCATAGACCGAAAAGACCAACAAGAAATAACATAAAGGCATATGAAACTCCTGATAAAATCTTACCTCTAATACGCCAGCCGGCTATAAAAACTAAAGCTAACACAATCCACCAGGGTAACCAATTAAAGAATGATTCTATATTTGACAAAAACCACAGTATAGAATCTCTAATTGAATCAAATACACTTTCAAAATTATCTGTTAACCAATCAACTAGCATTTTAACATATATCCCTAATTTAAATCTCAGGGATTCAGGGAATTCACTCATATTTATGTGGTTGTAGAAAGTACCCAACCACTTTTCACCTCGATTCGTCAATTATTTAGTTAAATATGGACAAATAGAAGGCTATTTGTCCATATTTGTTTTACTTTGAAATTGGTAAACTATTGGATAGCTTCTTTAACTTTAGTAGCCACATCTTCACTTACCCAATCTGCCCATAAATCTTCATTTTCATTAAGGAACCATTTAGCTGCATCTTCAGTAGTTGAACCCTCATTTTCTTGCATAAACGCTAGAGCTTCACTAGTTAAATTACTGCTAGTTTCATAATTTTTTAGAAACTCCACCACTTCAGGAGCAATATCTTTCATATCTTTGTTAACTGTAACAGTAACATCTACTGGCATCCACTCACAAGCATAGCCATTTTCCCATAGTTCTTGGTCAAAAGGTTCATCTTCAAGAAGTGTTAAATCATACATACCAGTAATCCATGTAGGTTCCCAATAATATCCTACCCAAGGTTCACCTTTTTCATACGCAGCAACTATAGAACCGCCTAAAGCTGCTTCTGATCCAGGCCCAAAGTAGTTGTACATTTCATCTAATCCATAGGTTTCTACCTTTGTTCTTAATATTTCGTCTACAGACCAACCAGGAATAGCACCATAAATACGCCCTTTACTTGTATCTTCTATGTCTTTAAACACATCAGGATACTTAGCTAAATCTTTAACTGTTTTTAAATCGGGTGCCATAGGCTCAATACCTCTATCGGCATCACCTTCTATAACATATGTAGGAACATATAATCCCTGGGCATTATCATTGAAGTTTATAGATAGCTCTTCAACCTCACCACTTGCTATAGCCTCATCATAGGCCTCTTGTATATTTTGTACCCAAGTCTCCATGTAGATATCGATATCACCATTTCTCAAACCAGTAAATGTAGCAGGGGTTGAACCGATGGTGGTATCAGTTTCATAGCCATAACCATTTTCGATGATCAACTTGGCTACATCATTGTGAAATCTTATACTGTCCCATCCAGCATCAGCAAAAACAAGTGTTTCTTTCTTACCGTTACTGTCACCACCTTGGTTATCACCATTATTGGAGCAAGCTGTAACTGTAATAAGAATTAAACTAAGTAATAATATGAAAAAAACTTTAAAATGATTTTTTCTAATAAAACTATTCATTAAAGTACCTCCTATATTTTATTTATAGAATAACCTTTTATATAAAAAATTATCCTATATTTGCGAATAGGTAAAACCTTAAACAATATTTTAAAAATAACAATACCTGAAAAACAAATTATAGAGAAAAACCAGGCAAGGATAGGGGGAAATTTACTTTGCAAAAGTAAAAAATAAGAAAAAGGAAAATATGTAATTTGTTGGAGCTTGTATTGTTATGGATTATACCATAATATCAATTTTAAATCAAGAAAATTCAACTTTTATTTATCTTTCCAAAATTGAAAAAATAAAGGTAACCGTGGTCTTTATTGTAATTTCTTGATAAAAATTTATTTTAGTTGTAAAATACAGTAGTGAGCAAAATATATATAGTTGTTTTTTATAATGAGGAGGGTATTTAGATGAACAAAAGATTGTTGCTAATTGGATTATTGATATTAAGCATTGTTTTAGCAGTGGGCTGTAGTACAGTAGAAGAAGATCCAGAAGAAGTTAGAAATCTTTCCTTGAAGGTAGGGCTTATGCCAGCAGTTGATTCAGCACCTATGTTTATAGCAGAAGAAAAAGGTTATTTTAAAGATTTAGGTTTAGATGTGGATTTGGTGGTTTTTAACAACGCTCAAGATAGACAAAGCGCTTTGCAGACAAATGCAATAGATGGTGCTATGACAGACTTAATAGCTGTGGCAACAAATGTGAACGGCGGATTTGATTTAAAGGCTACAACTATGACCTCTGGAATGTTTCCTGTGTTAGTAAAATCAGGATATGAAGAGAAGAAAGATATTAAGGTAGCTATGATGGAAGTCAGCGTTTCAAACTTTCTTATTGATGAATGGCTTGGAGCAGACTACAATATAGAAAAGGTATTTATAAATGAAATACCTGCCCGTTTGGAAATGGTGAAAAACGGAAAAGTAGATATGGGGTTATTCCCAGAGCCTTTAGCATCTATGGGAGCTCTAGGAGGGTTAGAAAAGAAAATATATAATCCCAAGGATGGATATAGTCCTGATGTTATGGCTTTTACTGCAAAGGCATTAGATGAGAAGTCAGAGGCTATAAAATTATTTCATGAAGCATATAATAAAGCTGTAGAAGATATCAATGCTAACGAGGATATAGCAAGTGAAATTTTGATTGAGAAGATGGACTTAAATGAAGCTATCAAAGACAGTATAGTTCTTCCTAAATATACCAAGGCAAAACTACCTGATGAAGCGTATCTTGAAAATATTATTTCATGGGTAGAAAATGTATTAAATAAGAAGATGGAAGTAAGACCAGAAGATCTTACTGAAGGGAAGTTTGTTGAGTAATGATTAGTATAAAAAATCTGAGTTTTTCATATGGCTCAGACCAAGTGTTAGATGACATTAATCTTAATGTAGAAAAAAACAGTACCTGTGCCATCATTGGACCTTCAGGATGTGGAAAGACTACCCTGCTATATTTATTGGCAGGGCTTCTTAACATTAGTGAAGGAGATATCTTAATAAATGGTGAAAAAGTAAAAGGAAGTCGAAGAGAAACGGGAGTAATTCTCCAAGGATATGGACTTCTACCATGGAAAACTGTGGAAGGCAATGTAGCTTTAGGATTAATTACACGTGGAATGCCAAAGGAAGAAGTTTATGAAAGTGTAGACAAGATATTAAAAGAGTTAGAAATTTTAGAGTTAAAAGATAAATATCCTGCACAGTTAAGTGGGGGACAAAAACAAAGAGTAGGTATAGCTAGAACTCTGATAACCAGACCTGATTTATTGTTGATGGATGAAGCTACCTCGGCTTTAGATGCAATGACTAAAGAAACTATTCAAAACCTTCTTCTTAAGATATACAAGAAGAATCCTACCACTATGCTATTTATTACCCATAGCATAGAAGAGGCTGTATTTTTAGGTCAAAGAATTGTTATAATGGAGAAAGCAAAAATAAAGAAAGTAGTTGAAAATCCCTATTTTGGAGATATAGGGATCCGTAATAAGATAGATTACTATAATATATGTTTAGAGGTCAGAAAAGTCCTTGAGAAAGGTATATAAAATGAACTCACTAAAGAAAATCAAAAATGATAAAACCCTATATGGAATATTCATGGTGTTTTTAATATGGTACGGTCTTCATATAGGGATAAAATCCAATGTGGTACCTAGTCCATATGAAACAGTAAAGCAGTTTATATCTATATTTTCAAATGTTTTATCTGTGCATATATTAGCGAGTCTTTACAGGATACTTATTGCTATTTTATTATCTTTATTAATAGGAGTTCCTTTAGGGTTATGGATAGGTATGAATGCACGGGTTGACTCTGTAATTTCTCCTATTGTATACATTCTATACCCATTACCTAAAATAGCATTCCTGCCAATATTTATGATTTTGATGGGGATTGGAGATTTATCAAAAATAACCCTTATTATTTCTATAATAATATTTCAGATACTTTTAGCTGTTAGAGATGGTGTGAAGGAAATTGAAAAGGAGCTTTTTTACTCTGTATTTTCATTAGGAGTATCAAAGTTAGGTGTCTATAGACACTTAATCTTACCAGCCATACTTCCAAGACTAATATCTGGACTTAGAATTAGCTTGGGAATAAGTATTTCGGCGTTATTTTTTGCAGAAAACTTTGCTACCACCTATGGAATTGGATACTTTATTATGAATGCTTGGATTATGGTAGATTATTTAGATATGTTTGCAGGCATATTAGGGTTAAGCCTAATAGGACTTTTTTTGTTGAAAGCTCTTGATTTTCTAGAAAAGAGACTTTGTCCATGGGTATTTTTAGAAAAGGATAATTAAAAAAACTTCCTATAAAAAATTGCAGGAAGTTTTTTTTTATGTGGAACTTTATTTTGTTTTTAAGTAATTCATCATAGTTTTGTGATGTTTTATATCTCTAATTTTTTTCTGTTTTTTATGAGAACTTTGGAGTCCTTGTATTAGTGATATTGTCATAATTATCAATATGATGGCAAAAGGTAGGCCAGTACTTATTACAGCGGTTTGTAATGTAGACAACCCTTTCTCTCCACCTATTAGTAGTAAAACAGCAGCTACAAAACCTTCCATACAAGCCCAAAATACTCTTTGGTTTACAGGGGAATCTAAACGTCCTCCAGAGGTAATATGGTCTACAACTAATGAACCAGAGTCACTAGATGTAACGAAGAAAGAAATAACCAGTATAGTTCCTAAAATAGATAAAATAATTCTTAGTATACCTCCTAAAAATGGCATATCAAGAAAACTGATTAGTTCAAACAAAGCTACTGGAAGATCTCCTTGCACTACATCAAATAAAGCTCCTCCATGTTTTTCATTAAGATAAATAGCGGCTCCTCCAAAGGTTGATAACCAAAGGGCTGAAAGAAGTGTAGGGACAATCATAACTGCCAAAACAAACTCTCGTATAGTTCTTCCTTTAGATACTCTAGCTATAAACATACCCACAAATGGAGACCAAGAAATCCACCAAGCAAGATAAAATACTGACCAATCACCTTGCCATGATTTATCCCCCATGGATACAGTAAAGGCTGAAGTAATAAAGTCATTTATGTAAAGACCTAAAGAATTAGAAAATAATCTAATAATATAGCCAGTTGGACCAAGGATTAAAACAGCTATCATAAATACTAAGGCTATTTTAATATTTAATCTTGACAGAAACTTAACTCCCTTGTCTATACCTGATACTACAGATATTGTAGCTATTAAAGTTATAATGGCAATTAATATAACCTGAACAACAACACTAAAAGGTATTCCAAACAAATAGGTTAGACCACTGTTGATTTGTTGTACACCTAGACCTAAAGAAGTTGCTAGTCCAAATAAACAGGCTAAAACTGCAAAGGTATCAATAATGTCTCCGGTGATACCAAAAACTTTATCTTTTAATAAGGGATAGAATACTGATCTTAGAGAAAGAGGAAGCTTTTTGTTGTATGCAAAAAATGCTAAAGATAGGGCAATCAAAGTATAAATACCCCAAGGATGAAGTCCCCAGTGGAAAAAGGTTGCTGCCATTGCAGAATAGTTAGCATTGGAGCTTTCAAATATAGGAGGGACGATTTCAGAGTGATATAGAGGTTCTCCTACCGCCCAAAACATTAGTCCAATACCCATTCCTGCTGATATTAACATTGAATACCAAGAAAAGTTACTAAACTCTACTTCACTATCTACTCCGCCTATTCGTATCTTACCTAGTCTCGAAAATGCCAGATACAAACAAACTATAATAAAAAAGTTGCTTGATAAAATAAAGATCCAATCGCCTTGAGATATGATAGTACTTTTAATCTTTTCAAATACTACACTCGCTTGTTCTAAGTTAAAAAGTGCATATAAAGAAAAGATTAATAAAAAAAGCCCTGTACTTATTGATACAAAAGGATTTAGGTCTAATCCGAATTTTTTAAAGTTACGACTATAAAGTTGATCTTCTAGTTTTTGACCTAACTTATCATCTGCACTTTGGTTCTTCTTGTTATCGCTCATTTTAACACCTCTTTCAATTAATAAAATAATTTCAACTTTAATTAGTATTAGATAAATAAAAACCTTTTAAACTTAATTCTAAACAATTTAAAGTTAAAGTATAGCAAAATGATAAAAAATCCTATACTTATACTACATATAGGATTTTTTACCATTCTAGTCATTAAGCAAGATTTATAGAAAATCTTAGCTTGTTACGTTCGCAGTGAATAGGAGTCTGGAAGAAATCTGAAAGATTATTACTAGTAACCAGATGCTTTGTTTCTCCAGATGAGTGAATTTCACCGTTTCTTAGTAGTAGGGTTTTACTAAAAATAGGTAGAATTTCCTCAGCGTGATGGGTTACATATATTAAGGTTGGAGCATCTTCTTTATGACTTAGACTTTCAATAGTAGATAGTAACTGTTCTCTTGCAAATATATCTAGTCCAGTACAAGGCTCATCAAGAATAAGCAGTTTGGGTGAAGACATCAATCCCCTAGCTATAAGAGCCTTTTGCTTTTCACCTTGAGAAAGAGAAAGATATGTACGCTTAGCAAAATCAGAAAGGTCTAACATATGGAGTAAATATTTAGCTCGCTCCCAATCTTCTTCATTAGGTTCATCAAACAAGCCTATGCTAGCATATTTGCCACTTAAAACGATATTCTGCACAGATTCAGTCACATAAAACCTTTCCTGTATAGAGGTGCTAACCCACCCTATATCTTTTCTTAACTCTCTAATATCACATTTCCCAAAGGTATTACCAAGGACATGAAGCCTTCCGTCAGAAGGAAATAAATATCCATTTATCATATTCAAAAGAGTTGTTTTTCCTGAGCCATTCAGTCCTAGAATAGCCCAATGCTCACCTTTTGCCACTGACCAATTAATATTTTTTAAAAGATATTTTGAATTTCTTATAACGGAAATATTCTCAGCTTTAATCATCAATTATACTCTCACCTCTATTCAATAAATAAAAACGCATCATTTATTTATTATAATAAATATTACCCATAAAGTCACTCGATTAATAACTTAATTTTACAAAATGAGATAAAAATCTTTTCTTTGACGGACATTACCTCTTATGGTAAGTTATTAATAATGATTCTATTCTAAATTTAAGAGTAAAAGGGGCCGTGAAAAAATATGAGTAAACATAAGGCATGGATAATGTTGACTTTGGCTAATTTATTTTGGGCAGGAAACTATGTCTTTGGAAGCTATGTAGTGGCAGAGGTTCCTCCTATATGGATAACATTTATAAGATGGATTTTTGGGTCAATCTTACTCATGGCTGTAGCATATTTTCTTGAGAAACCTGATTTTAAAAAAGCTTTAAAATCTTGGCCTATTCTTATGATTCATGGTGCAGTGGGACTTATGGGGTATAATGCCCTTGTTTACTCTGCTCTTGAATATACATCTTCAATGAATGCTGCCTTAGTAAACTCGTTAAATCCTGCTCTTATAGTATTTGCGTCGGTATTTTTACTAAGAGAAAAGATTTCAAAGTATCAGACTACAGGAATTTTTATCTCTTTGATAGGTGTTATGGTAATTTTGACAAATGGAAACTTAGGACAAGTATTTACCAGTAGTTACAATCGAGGAGATTTGATAATGATTGGTGCAATAGTGCTTTGGACTATATATGCTATAATGGGAAAGAGGGTATCAGGGATCCCTCCAATAACTGCTACATCAATTTCAGCCACTTTTGCTACCTTGCTAATGGCTCCATTTGCATTTGCTCAAGGGAATTACTTTGTAGGACTTAGCCCGGTTGCTATAGGTGGACTTGCTTATATGATTATATTTCCTTCTGTTCTCTCGTTTATCTTTTGGAATATTCCTATTAGAGAGATTGGAGCTAGTAAAGCAGGTATATTTTTAAATTTAAATCCAGTGTTTACAGCTATAATAAGTTGGACTCTGGGAGAAAAGATTGTGGGTTCACAGATTTATGGGGGAATATTTGTATTTTTAGGAGTATTATTAACAACTGGATTTCTGGATGATAATATGAAAAATAGATTGAAAAGAAAACTGGATACAGAATAAAAAAATTAGCACTCTATCAGATAGAGTGCTAATTTTGCCTTGACTCTTAATATATGTAGTTGTAATATATATTTGTAGATGGAAAGTTTAGATAAAAATAAAAAAATAATATATTAAATAGAGGAGGATTCTTATGACTAAAGAAAAAGGAAGTTTATCAATTCATAGTGAAAATATTTTTCCTATTATCAAGAAGTGGCTATACTCAGACCATGATATTTTTATTAGGGAGCTAGTGTCCAACTCCTGCGATGCTATAACAAAGCTTAAAAGACTTAAAAGCCTAGGAGAAGCTGAAATAGAGGAAAAACCAGATTTTAAGGTCCAGGTGGTTTTAGACAAAACAGCTCGTACATTAAAATTTATTGATAATGGTACAGGTATGACTGCTGAAGAAGTTAAAAAATACATAAATCAAATCGCCTTTTCAGGAGCAGAAGATTTTCTTAAAAACTACAAGGATAAAGGAGATAAAGACCAGATTATTGGACACTTTGGACTGGGCTTTTACTCAGCATTTATGGTAGCAGACAGGGTGACAATAGAAACTCTATCATATAAGCCTGAGGCTGTAGCTGTAGTATGGAATTGTGATGGTGGTACAGACTTTGAAATGGAAACAGGTAATAAAGTGGAAAGAGGTACTGAGATAACTCTACATTTAGGTCAGGATGGGGAAGATTTTCTTAGTGAGTCTACTTTAAGATCTATCATTGATAAGTATTGTTCATTTATGCCATACCCAATATATCTTGATGTGGCTGATAAGGAACCAGAAAAGGATGAAGAAGGAAATATAATTGTTACTGAAGCAAAGCCTTTAAATGATGTACACCCACTATATTTAAAGCAGCCAAACTCATGTACAGATGAAGAGTATAAGGAATTTTACAAAGAAACCTTTAAGGACTTTAAAGATCCACTGTTCTGGATTCATTTAAATATGGATTATCCATTTAACTTAAAGGGAATTCTTTACTTTCCAAAGTTAAATACAGAGTTTGATACGCTTGAAGGTCGTATAAAGCTATACAATAGTCAGGTGTTTGTAGCGGATAATATAAAGGAAGTAATTCCAGAGTTCCTGCTACTGTTAAAAGGTGTTATAGATTGTCCGGACCTGCCTTTAAACGTATCAAGAAGCTTCCTGCAAAATGATGGTTTTACAAGAAAAATATCTGACTATATTACTAAAAAAGTAGCAGATAAGCTAAATGGATTATTTAAAACAGAGCGTGAAGGCTTTGAAAAGTTTTGGGATGATATAAGTCCATTTGTTAAATTTGGTCTTATAAAGGATGATAAGTTTTATCAAAAAGTAGAGTCAATAGTACTATATAAAACTACTGAAAATAAATATGTTACTGTAGAAGAGTATCTAAAAGAGCATGAAGGGAAGTTAGATAAGCAAGTTTACTATGTTTCAGATTCTATTCAGCAGGCTCAGTATATCAAAATGTTAAAGGAGCTTAGTGTAGGAGCTGTGATTCTAGATCATAATATAGACTCTGCATTTATATCCCATATGGAAATGAAGAAAGATGACATACATTTTAAAAGAGTGGACTCAGATATTTCAGATTTAATGAAGGATTCTGAGGAAACTATAGATGAAGAGACTAGTAAACAAGAAAATGAAACTATAACTAATGTATTTAAAAATGCTTTAAATAAGGAAGATATAAAGATTCAATTAGAAAATCTAAAATCAGAAGATACTGCAGGAATGATTATTTTATCTGAAGATAGTAGAAGAATGCAAGAGATGATGAAACGTTATGGTATGGGTGGTTTTGACCCAGGTATGATGCCAAATGAAGAGGTTCTTGTACTTAATAAGAAACATTCACTTATTAAGTATGTATTGGAGCATGGAGATGAGGAGACAGAGTTGTTAAGCTTAGTAGCCCAGCAGGTATATGATCTAGCTGTCCTAAGTCATAAGACTCTTTCTCCTGAGGCAATGACTAGCTTTATAAAGAGAAGTAATGAAATAATGAAACAGATGATTGAAGAGAAGTAGAATAAGAAGAGTCAAAAGATATAATTCTTTTGGCTCTTTTTTTAATTGAGAAATTGAAAATACCTAGCAATTATATCGCAATTAAATTTAGAATTATTAGACAATTACCTGGGGTTTAAAAGGGGTTTCTATTTTTATATAGAAGTAGATACTATTGATTAGTAAATTTATAATTATAAATTTACTAATCAATAGTATCTACAAACGTTTAAAAGTTAAATTTCAAACCTTGTTATAATGGATGAAATTAAATAATTACGATATTCTAATCCTTGTTATGAGGGAATTATCTATCTTTATTATAATAACATAGAAATAATTATAATGAAATTAAAATATATAGTTGACAAATTTATGGCATTTAGGTTATTCTTGTTTTAGACATTAATTATATAATTACGATTAAAAAAGAAAGGAGGTATAGTAATGATTAATCATATTAAGAATATAGGTTCATATATCCGCATTAATAATCCAAGTATAAATGTAGCAGATGGAATAGTAAATACTATTGAATCTAAGGAAATGAAAGTAATCCTAATAGTAAATATAATTCCTGATAACATAGAATACTCCACAAGAGAATTCGAAAAAGATATAACCAAAGATGCACTTTTTTTTCAATCAGGTAATGGTGTACTAGGTGGTGGCGTAAGGTTAGACTTCTATGAACAATTAGATTCCAAAATTCAGCCCAAAGGCCGTAAAAAATTAAAGTTAGCATGTGAATTTTGTGAAGTGCCTGAGCGATACGAAGAAATAAAACAATATGTAGAAGAATATTTAAAAGAAAAAGATAAAAATACTTTCCTAGTTATTCAAAAAGATGGAAAAATGCCACGGGAATTACACCAAGATAAATTTCTAAATAAGATGTATTCTACTATGTATAAATCAGTGAAGGGAAAAAATACTTGTCATTTATGTGGAAAGGTTGGACAATCCTACAACACTACAACTTATAAATTCTATACCAACGATAAAGAAATCTATAACAACGTAAATAGTACTGAAAAGAATGGGATAGTAGTTGGAAAAGAATGTTTAAATGATTTAATTTTTGGGGGTAACTATGTAGACAAATACTTAAGTTCGTTTTGGCTAGGGAAAAAGGTAATGTTTTTACCACACAATTATGATGAACATGCAGCGCTAATATATGAAAGTTCTAAGATGGATTCAAATATGGAACCTACAAATTTCATCAATACAATTCGATTAAATGAAGAAGATTTTATATTAGACATTGGGAAAACAAACGTCGTTACTGATATTATTTTTTATGAAGATGATTCAAAATATTTCTACATAAATCATGTTATTCAAAGTGTAATGCCCTCTAGATTTACTTACTTAGGTGATTTGCTCAATAAATATGAACTAAAAATTTTTAACATATTAAGGTATATCGCTGCAGTAAAAATATCATTGGATAATATAGAAACAACAGATAAAGAACAAATGCGGATACTAGATGCCATATTCGTAGGACGACCGATTGATAGAAGTTTGTTTTTTAAGAGAGTAATGGATGTATATAAGTATTATTATATAAAGGATGAACATAAGAAATATGCTTGTATTAAGAATATTAGTAGGATATATAACTTTTTATGTGAGTGTAATTGTTTAGAAAAGGGGTGGCATGTATTGACAGAGTACAAAAATTATGAAGAACTTTTTAAAAAAAATGAAGATTATTTTGATACTAACGAAAAAAAGGCATGGTTTATACTTGGAAGAGCCTATAATACTATGGTATATCTTATGAAATCCAGCAAAAGTAAAAGAGAAGAAAGTTTTGACAATAATGAAAGGACTTCTTTAGAAAAAAACTTTTTCTTTGCTCGAAAATTTGACTTTAATGATTTTATTTATTTCTGTAACCTGTTGACAGATAAAGCTATTAAGTATAGAGCAGATAAAGTTTTTTTCAAAAACATGTTGACAGAAGCAAAGAACTACATGGCAAAGAGAGAAGGGACATTAGGTTTTGATGAGGCAAAATATTTGTTTTTTTGGGGTGTAGACATGTATTTTCCAGGTAAAAAACAAGAACAACTTGAAATAGAGGAGGAATAAAGATGGCAAAAACGAGGGAAATGGTGTTATTCTCTGATTGTACAATGGCTAATCAGAATGGGGATATGATTAATGATAATAGACCACGTCAGGATGAGAGAACTGGCAAACTAGAGATGTCTGACGTAAGAATAAAAAGATATGTCAGGGATGAAATGGACATTCGCGGTATGAAAGTCTTTGTAAAGCCTGTGAAAAATGAAAAAGGATTATTTATCGACTGTAAAGGAGTAGCTGATAAGGTAGTAAGGGAAGAAAAAATAAAAGAAGATCAACTGGAAATGAAACTAAAGAGTGAATATAAAGATGTTAAGTTGTTTGGTGCAGTTATTACAAAACCTAAATTTAATATAGTAGGGCCACTGCAAATCATGTGGAGTAGAAGTATACATGAAGCAGACATAAAGTTTGCGCAAGGGACGTCGGTTTTTACCTCAAAGTCTCAAGCGGAGCAGGGAACAATTTGGTCTAAATATTTTACGCCTTATGCTCTGTTTAAAACTTACATGGTTTATAATGATATGGTTGCAAAAAGACAAAACATTGAATTGACAGAAGACGATTTAAAAGAGTTTAAGGAAGTACTAATCAGTGGTATTAAAAATTATAGAAGTACATCAAAAAACCAAATGCCTAGATTACTTGTGGAAGTAGTATATAATCAAAATTACATAGATGGAGAATTAGATTATATTGATGTGAAATATAAGATCTCGGATCTAGAGTTGAGAAATATAGAAGAGTTTAGCTTTGATTTAGAACCATTAAATCAATACTATAACAATAAAAAAAGCATTATTGAAGAGGTAAATATCTATAGGCATCCTAAAGTAACTCTTTTAAATGTGCATAGTAAATTCAACCAATTTGATATATAGATAGAGGTGGTGAGATGAAAACCCTGGTTTTTACAGCGCAAAGTCAGTATGCTAGGTTTCGCTGTCCTCACACGACAACTTCTGCTCTTACTTTTTTAACAATACATCCTATTGCTGTAAAAGGGATTTTAGGTGCAATAATGGGTGTGGATTATAGTAAGCTGCATGAGTTTTCAAAAGATATAAAAGTGGGGATTCAGGTGTTAAATCCAGTTTATAAAGATACACAGTCTTTTAATCTAATAGCTCAAGTAAGAAATAACGGAGCTGCAAATTTTCAATCAAGAGTACAATTTTTACGTGATGTAAAGTATAGAATATTTGTTTCCGCTGAAGTAGAAAAACTAGATCAATTAAAACATTCAATTGAAAGACATGACTATGTATTTACTCCATACCTGGGGTGCAGTGAGCATGTAGCAAAAATTGATTTTGAAGGCTTGTATGAAACGAAACTAAGTAAAGAAGCATGTGTGGATACAGTTATTCCTAAGAAGTTCATCTTATTGGACTTAGAATCGCCGGACAAAAAGTCAACTTTATATATGGATAGAATTCCTACAATGAATTCAAAGGAAAGAGAATATATAGAATACCAAAATGTTGTTTTTCAAGTTAATGATTCAGTTGAAATATGGGACTGTCAAGTGTTTAAGGTCGGTGATAAAAATGTGTTTTTCTTTTAAACTAAGATCTCACGTAAAGGGCGAGCAATCTTATAAAGATGGTCAACTATTAGTTGACCATCTTAAGGGTGTCCGAGATATAGCCATAGAAACTAATACACTTCATGGATTAAAAGGTGAAATTGATGAAATTATTTCTATAATATGTATGTGTCATGATTTTGGTAAGGCAAGTATTTATTTTCAAAAATACCTAAAGGGTGAATACAATAATAACCTAAAAAACCATGGAGAAATATCAGCTTATTTTACATATTATATGTTACCTGAACCATGGAATCTAATAGGATTTATGTGTGTAAAGAAGCATCATGGAAACCTTGAACCTTCCATTTCTTTTTTTGAAAGTAATTTAAAACAATTAAATGATATTGCAAATGGAATGAAAAAATATTTAGAAGAACTAAACTTAATTTATGGTCAAGACATAACTCCATTTTTTGAAAAATTAAAAGATGAGTCTTTTATTAGAAAGCCCAGGTTAGATTTTCGAAAAATAGTAAATAAAGCTACAGTGGGAGATTTCATATGGGTACAATATTTATGGTCTTTACTATTAACAGCAGATAAAACTCAACTTATTCGTGGATATGCATATGTGAATAATACCAATGTTTATGAATCTTATGTTAAGACTTATCAAGATATTATAAAGAAAGAATTAACTAAGAAATGGCCTGAAATAGAAAATACTGAGCTGTTCAAAATTAGAAATACTATTTATCAAGAAGCAATGGATAGTATTTTATCCATAGATTTAAAAAGTAATAGAATTTTTTCTATTAATGTACCGACAGGTACAGGAAAAACTATTTGTGCGTATGGTATTGCTTTTAAGTTGCTTGAGAGAATTTATAAAGAAAGTGAAGGTATCATTAAACCAACAATAATTTATACGATTCCTTTTACCAGTGTTATTGATCAGAATTATAATGTTTTAGAAAAGATACTTGATACCAATAATATCAGCCAATATGAAAGTTTTATATTAAAACACCATTCTATGACAGAATTGAAATATCACTATAGTGATGGGAATACAGATGAATCAATTGAATATAGGAATTATGATGCACGGTTTTGTATAGAGAACTGGCAAAGTACTATTATAACAACTACCTTTGTACAACTATTTAATACAATCTTTCAGTCAGGAATAAATGCCATAATAAATAGATTCCACAAACTTGCTGGATCAATAATAATCTTAGATGAGGTTCAAGCAATACCCCCCAAATATTATGATATTATTGAAGAGGTGATGGAAGTTTTGTGTAGCAAGTTTAATTGTTATGTTATTACTATTACTGCAACAAAACCATTGTTTCTAAAGGGAATAGAATTGGTGAAAAATAATAGAGAAATATTTAAAAAGTTAAATCGTATTCAGATTGAAAATTATTCTAATGTACCTAAGACCCTGAATGAATTTTCTCAAATGCTTCAGATTAACATTCTAAATAATATAGAAAAGAGTTTCTTAATTGTTCTAAATACAGTTAAGTCATCACTAAAAATATTAAAGGATTTGAGAAATTCAGATGACCTAGTTACTCAAGAACGGAAAATTTTATATTTGTCTACAGAAATTCATCCTGAAAGGCGTTTAGAAATAATACAGCAGATAAAACTTGATTCAGACACTAAGTATGTAGTAGTGTCTACGCAGCTAATCGAAGCGGGGGTAGACTTAGACTTTGATTTTGTATATCGTGATTTCTCAACAATCGATTCAATTAATCAGACTGCTGGAAGAGCTAATAGAAATGCAATGAAAGGAAAGGGAATTGTAAAGCTATTTTCACTCATCAATGAAGATCATAGCGGGAAAAAATTTGCTAGATATATTTATCCGCAGCCACTTTTGGACATAACTGAGGAGATTTTAAATAATAGGTCTGTTATTCAAGAGAAAGAGTTATTAGATATTAATAATGAATATTTTTCAGCAGTACAGTATATAAAAAGTAAAGATTCATCTAAAGAATTAAGAGAAGCCATTAGTGCAATGGACTTTGCTAAAATAAGAAAACTATTTAAGCTTATCGAGGACGACTATCAAAAGGTTGATATAATAATAAATTATAATGAAGAAGTTGAAGAATATTTAGAAATTATTGAATCCAATAATGGAGAGTATCAAGACATTCTAAATGCTTGGAGGATGTTAAATAGGTATAAGGTAAGCGTAGATCGAAAAGATTTTGAAAATATTAACACTATAGAGAGAGCTAAAGGTATTAATGTTTTAGATAGACAGTATTATGATGAAAATTCAGGAATAATTCGAAGTAGCTATGAAATTTTTTAGGAGTGGATATGAGATGGAGATGCAATATTCAATAATAAAATTTGAAAATATAAACCTGGAAACTCGTCAAGGAAATAAGTTAAGAGGATATTTTGCAAATAAATACAAAGAAAATGAATTGATTCATAATCATAAAGACGATAAATTTATTTATCAATATCCCAAAGTACAATACAAAATAGTTGATGGCACTCCTATGGTTTGTGGAATAAAGGAAGGGGGAAAACTAATACATAGTATAGGTTTTGAAACGGATTCGATCTTAATAGATAATAATAAGATGGAGACATTTCAAAAGGAAGTCATAACTTCAAGAGAGAGATTTGAAGTTACCAATGACTATGTTAACTACAAATTTCTTACCCCTTGGGTTGCTCTGAACCAAAAAAATATAAAAATCTATGAAGAATCTAATAGCATTGAAAAAGAAGAAATGTTAAAAAGAGTTTTAATAGGGAATATTTTATCAATGGCAAAGGGATTGGATTACAATGTTTTGGAAAGAATTCATGTATGGATTAATATGAAAGAATGTTCTGTAAATCTAAAAAATATCCCAATGAAAACCTTTAAAGGAAGTTTTAAAGTAAACTTTCACATTCCTGATTATCTAGGGATAGGAAAATCTGTTTCAAGGGGATTTGGTACAATAAAAAGGGGTTGATACTTTGAAGTTGGTAGTCAATACTCCAGGAACTTATATTTGTAAGAGGGGAGATTGTTTTCAGCTACAAAAGGGAGAAGTAAAACAAGATTTTTCAGCTAAAAAGGTGGAGCAGATTTTAATTACAACTCACATTGCCTTATCAACTGATACTATTGAGCTTGCAGTTGAAAACAATATTGATATTGTATTTCTAAAAAATACGGGACAGCCTTTGGGTAGGGTATGGCATTCTAAGTTAGGTAGTGTTAGTACCATTAGAAGAAAGCAGTTATTTCTTCAAGATCATCCATTTGGTCTTGCATTGGTAAAAGAGTGGCTTCTTCAGAAAATGAAAAATCAAATTGAGCACTTAAACAAGTTAACTATGAATAGAAGGGATAGTAGAAAAGATATATTAAATACAGCAATTGATAGAGTTAAAGTTCAAATTAAAAATGTGGAAAATATACCTTCAGTAAAGTCTGTAGACGATGTGCGTGACAGCATTCAAGGATATGAAGGTACTGCTAGCAGGGCATATTTTGGAGCATTGGGTGAGGTTATTTTAGAGAAATATAAATTTAATGGTAGAAGTAAAAACCCTGCAAAGGACCCTTTTAACTGTATGCTAAATTATGGGTATGGCATCTTATATTCTACTGTTGAAAAATCCTGTATTTTGGCAGGGTTAGATCCATATATAGGCATTATGCATACAGATAATTATAATCGAAAGACATTAGTATTTGATTTAGTTGAAATGTATAGAGGTTATATGGATGAAATAATATTTAAGTTGTTTTCAACTAAGAAGGTAAAACTGGAGCATTTTGATGAAGTGGAAAATGGTTTTTATTTAAACCAAGAGGGTAAAAAGCTATTAATAGGTGAGTATAATGTTGAAATGGAAAAACGTATTAGGTATAAGGGAAGAAATATAGAACTGCAAAATATTATTCAGTTCGATTGTCATAATATCGCAAATAGAATTCTAAAGGAGGATTTGTGATGCTTGCTTGGGTGATATATGATATAGGAAGTAATAAAATAAGAGGCAAAGTTGCTAAGCAATGTAAAAATGCAGGATTATATCGCGTTCAAAAAAGTGTGTTTTTAGGCGATGTAGAAGACAATACATTAGATGAATTGAAAATTTGGATTGAGGACATGGTTAACTTGGATAATGATTCCGTATATGTTTTTCCGATGAGTAAATCTGAGCTAAAAAAAGCAGGTTTAATAGGACAAGCTTTTGATAAGGAGTTGGTGACAGATGAAATCATCTCAAAATTTTTTTAATGAGAATCAATATTATATTACACCTTCAGAGATTATTGAATTTCAATATTGTAAGAGATTTATTTACTTCATGAAATGTTTAGGAATACGACAGTATGAAGAAAAGCGCTATAAGGTACAAAAGGGAAGAACAATTCATGATAGAAGAGAAAAAGAAAACAAGGAATACTTGAGAAAAAGATTAGGCGCCGTTAAAAAAGAAATTGATGTATCCTTAGTATCAGATAAATATAAAATTAGGGGTAAGGTAGATGAAGTTTTAACACTTACAGATGGTACAATGGCTCCGTTGGACTATAAATTTGCTGAATATGATGAAATATTGTATGCTACTTATCTTACACAGATAGTTATGTATGGATTGATGATTGAAGAGACTTATGATACTGTTGTAAAAAGAGGATTTATAGTATACTGTAGAAGTGGATATACATTGAAAGAAATAGACATAACAGATAAATTGAAAGAACAAACAAGGGATTATGTAATTGAATTTCTGAATGTTGCACAGGGTTTTTTTCCAAATGCAACCAAATACAAAGCGAGGTGTATAGACTGTTGTTATAAAAATATCTGTATTAAATAATTTGCTGCCTTTAGATGCATATATTTACTGATTTAAAAGGTCATGTTAATGTGCTAAAAATCGGAGTAAGCATTCGCTTAAGGTCATATTTTAATGAAAAATACTTCCTTTAAAAAAACGGGGGAAATGTGTGAATATAAGTGTTTTATAACCAAGGACTGTTGCTATAGAAGATCCATAATAACAAGGATTGAAACATTAACAATATGAAGAAGAAAAATGATACTGAATTTGGTTGCTATAGAAGATCCATAATAACAAGGATTGAAACCTTTCAAGCAATAGCAGTTCAAGAAGGATATGAAAACGGGTTGCTATAGAAGATCCATAATAACAAGGATTGAAACAATATTAATGTTGCACATTACAAGTATGATGTACATGTTGCTATAGAAGATCCATAATAACAAGGATTGAAACAAGATAGAAATAAAAGGCAATGTAATGATTGTGGAAGAGTTGCTATAGAAGATCCATAATAACAAGGATTGAAACCTATTATTGAAGATTACAAAATGGAATTAGCTGTAGTTGCTATAGAAGATCCATAATAACAAGGATTGAAACAAAATAAACTAGCGGGCGCTGTACGCTTCGTATAGGGTTGCTATAGAAGATCCATAATAACAAGGATTGAAACAAAAAGTACGGGCAGCTTATACACTTCGAAGAAGTAAACAAGTTGCTATAGAAGATCCATAATAACAAGGATTGAAACAGAAATGCCAAAGAACACGCCATATTTAGGCCTTCCTGTTGCTATAGAAGATCCATAATAACAAGGATTGAAACTACATGACGCCGTAGCCCCCAGCCCTTTAGAAGTTGTTGCTATAGAAGATCCATAATAACAAGGATTGAAACACATTGGCGCTAACTAAATAATGTTTTGAGGTATCCGTTGCTATAGAAGATCCATAATAACAAGGATTGAAACTTAAAGAAAAAACTTTTAGAGATGTTACGTATATTGGTTGCTATAGAAGATCCATAATAACAAGGATTGAAACTGGTTAAGATTTTAGGTCTTATGACTGACCTCCCCAAGTTGCTATAGAAGATCCATAATAACAAGGATTGAAACATGCAAGCGACTCTGAGAAAGAAAGATTGCACAAAGGTTGCTATAGAAGATCCATAATAACAAGGATTGAAACTGGTCTAATCTTACAGATGCAAACACTATAAACAACACGTTGCTATAGAAGATCCATAATAACAAGGATTGAAACTTTGCTTAGAGATTTAGATTGTTGTTCAAAGTGTCCGTTGCTATAGAAGATCCATAATAACAAGGATTGAAACGAGAAAGAACGTAGACAAGCGGTTCAAACCTTAAACGAGTTGCTATAGAAGATCCATAATAACAAGGATTGAAACTAGAGTTTAATATATACGACTACATAACAGAAAGTTTGTTGCTATAGAAGATCCATAATAACAAGGATTGAAACACGATAATTGAATTGTAACTATTTCCGGGGTTGTTTAGTTGCTATAGAAGATCCATAATAACAAGGATTGAAACATACCATTTGCCCGATTGTTACAAACTCGTTAGTATTGTTGCTATAGAAGATCCATAATAACAAGGATTGAAACTATAAATGGGCGTTTCCAGCAGGTGCTATGGTATTTGTTGCTATAGAAGATCCATAATAACAAGGATTGAAACGCTTTTAAAGAATAAGTATGAGAAAAAGTATATCTTGTTGCTATAGAAGATCCATAATAACAAGGATTGAAACTGATAGCTTGTCCTAGGTCAAAGTATCTTCGTCTGTTGCTATAGAAGATCCATAATAACAAGGATTGAAACTCCTGTTGAATTCGCCTATTTGTATCTACAATATAGTTGCTATAGAAGATCCATAATAACAAGGATTGAAACTGTAAAGAAAGCTACGATGTAAACATAGGAAGATATTTGGATTTGTTGCTATAGAAGATCCATAATAACAAGGATTGAAACTGTTCCAAATCACTATAAGCAGAAAAAAAATTAATTTGTTGCTATAGAAGATCCATAATAACAAGGATTGAAACCCTGTTGGAG